>Ga0256407_10000490_pt1 | contig 94319 bp, 76 predicted proteins | sample RumenRJG_04DNA_FD_193489 | JGI IMG/M metagenome (GOLD analysis project Ga0256407, IMG submission 193489) | Bovine rumen microbial communities from Lethbridge, Alberta, Canada - RJG_04 | ecosystem: Host-associated > Mammals > Digestive system > Stomach > Rumen | place: Canada: Alberta... | reverse complement strand
GAGAAGTGTTTCCGTATGAACCCCCATCCTGTTGGCACATAAGAATAATACCCCTATTATTGCCGCGTATTTAAGAAGGCTTATAAGCATCTGTGACATGGTCTTTCCCCGGGAACTCAGCGAATTGCCGAGCTGTATAAGAAGCATATTTAAGCATATCGTAAGGAATCCCACGGAAGAAATACATATTATGCTCCAGGTTATGGAGAAAAGGTGTATCCCGTTTTCCCAGTCGCCTCTGATGATATAAGAAAAGATGGAGTCGGACGGAAGCAGTCTTTCAGAAAAAAGGGCGATAATAAAGACAACTCCCGAAAACACAAAAAATGCTCCTCTTAAAAAGCGCTTCAGGGCATAGTCCGACCGGAAGCTGTTTACTGTCCGGGACCCTGTCTCACCCGGGTAAGGAACCGGAACACCGGACAAAAGGAAGAGAAGAAGATACAGTAATAATACCGCTGCAAAACACGGAAGGAATGTGAAAACCGCGATCTGAAGGTTCCCGGTCAAAAGTCCGGAGGTAGGAGTGACTATGAAAATGATATCAGAATACGATGCGGCGGTTTCACAGAGATAATTAATCCCGGCAACGGTCAAATATCCCACATAACCGTCTCTCAATGTCCGGGTGGTGATCCCGTAATCAGACGCTTTCTTTCCGGCAAGCGAGCTTACAGGGTGATATGTGAATTCACCGGTGTTTTTATCCACGGTAAATGCAAAGGACGAATCAGTTCCGCTGTATGTGGAAAGAATGTACTCCCGGGATGTTGATCTTAAGGGTTCGGAGAGAAAGGAAGGGTCAAACGCCAACTGTACAAAACCGTTCGGATCCCCTTTACTGTCTGTTACAAGACTTCCCACATAGAGATAGGGCTTTTCAAGATAGTTTTCATCAGGCTCATCCTGAATGACATATGGTGTTCCGTATAATAACTGCCTGAACTGGTATGAAGGATCATCGGGGTCATTTGAGAGGGTTAAACCTTTATAGGTTGAATCGGATACAAGCACAGTGCCGTTTTTATCATATAAAAGGACATGCTCTGTCTGTAATATCCCGTTTAGCTCCCTTAATGAGGAACGTGCTGCCAGCTGCGGATTGTCAGATATAAGCTTTGCAGCGATCCCCGAAATCCGGCGCAAAAATGCGCTGTAACGTGATTTTATAATATCGTGGTTTTCCTTTTCATAATCCAGGGAGTATGCGAGAGCTTTTGCATCCAGACTGTTTGTGGTCTCCTGAACAGAGGTCGAGTAAAGAAGATGTATAAACACCGACAGGATCATAAGAAGGAGCAGCAAAACAGTTACGAGGGACTTTGATTTCTTAAAGTAGATCCTTCTTAAATACTTTCCCTCCTTTGCGTTCTTCGCGTACTCCCTTAAAATCATGGAAAATGAAAGTATAAGGGTAAACAGGATAACAAAGGTTGAAAAAAGGACAGGGATGAGGATTATTATTACCGAAGATAATATCTCCTTATATGGAAGAGCGCATATGATCCATACGTTTTCCGCAGAGCGGAATTTACATCCGCAGTAATAATCCTCTCCGCAGATATACATGTGCTTAAAATCACCGTCACTGAAATCGGAAAGGAATATACCTGCTTCCTCCACTTTTATCCTGTCATCTTCTCCTATACTGTATGAATCACCCCCGATCAAAGGGTCAAAGGGGAAATAAACAAAATATCCTTCTGTGTCAACCGCAAAGGTGAAGCCGTTCCTGCCGATCGTATTCCGCTCCAGCATGGAATCCCATGCCGAAGCGGATGCGGATGCATCTTCAATATCTGAAATGTCAGATGCTATATTCCCGGCGGTACTGCCTTCTTCATAATAAACCGAAAGATCGTCAATGATCGTCTGGATCCTGTCATTGTACCTTGTGTTTTTCTTTATTGTTTCAAGACTTTCATCCAGGTTCTGGTCTGTTTCCGTAAGCTTCAATGCTATCTGCTGCCTATAATTTGACGTCACCAGTGTGCTTAAAAGGCAGAAAAGAAAGTATCCCAGCACAAGTAAAAGGAGTAGTGAAAACAGCATGGGAAGCTTGGGAAGCTTATTCTTATTATTATTCTTATCCTTCATTCTATTCCTCAGTTACCGTTATCTGTCCGTTCTTTAATTCCATATATATCGGATCGGGATAATCCTCGTCTCCGAAGATACTCTTTATCTTAAACTGGTACAGGAATTTTCCGTCATTAAGATCTGCATCCTCCATGACCATATTGCTTTTCCAGGTGATGGAACTTAAGGGGATCAGTTTCTCATCGTTGTTCTCGCCGTAAACATAGAACAGGAATTCCACCTTATCCCCATCCTTAAGCTTTTTAATATCCCTTCCGGTACTTCCGGTCTCTTCATCAATTCCGTCATAAGCACCGAGTATTGTAAACTTTTCCGTGCTGTAATCGTATTCTGCTTTAAGGGATTTCTCCTCTCCGTTCAAGAGTATCGGTATCGTATACAGATTGTATTTATCAGTCTGTTCTACAAGTTCCGCATATACGACTTCATCACCGATACAGATCCAGGACCCTTCGAAATGCTCCCTGAATATTCCTTTGTCGAAATCCGATTCCAGATCATTATCAGATCCGAGGTAAATATATTCGCCGCCAGCCTCATTATCATAGTACAGCATAAAGCTTACATCCTGAACCATATCAAGACCTGATGTCACCTTCAGCTCATAGTATCCGTCCTCTCCCAGCTGCTGGCTGTATTTCAGATCGTAATTATCCTTATCAACCGGAGAGATGCTGCTTATGGTTTCATAATAATCCTCCGTCATTTCTTCCCCGTAATCCTGAGCTATGCTCTGACCTTCATTAAAGAAGCTGTCGTATTTTCCCTCATCCGTCTTATTATCTGAATATGCTTCCTTCCAGGCAGCCTCCCATTCCTGTTCCCACTCATGGGAATCGAAATCGCCGTTTAATATACTTAAGTACTCCTGGAATGCAATATTATTTGAAAAGGTTTTATAAACCTTAAATTCATCCGGATTCATAAGAAGAGGGTAATACACTGAAAGCCCGTTGGAATTGGCTCTGTTGCTGCCGTGCACTTCATAGCGGACGGCGTTATGAAGGGCTTCCAATACTTTTGACGAATTCTGGTTTAAGACATTCTCCGTCTGCTTTACCATATCACCGAGATCCACCATATTCGTAAAGCCGTCAGCCTCGCTGTTGGACCCAAAGTTCTCTGCCCTTACAACACCCTGCTGAACCGACCTGAAGTTTTCAGGCTCCTGTGTGGAAAGCACCATTTCACCTGACAGATTCTTATATACTGCGGAAAGAGCCGGGATCCTTGTAAGATCGGTGACTGAAAGTGTGGACATTGCATCCTCTTCGCTCCCTGCACATTTAGCCATAAATCCATCTGCGATCGCCGTCCCCAGTTCTTCTCCGGTGATTCCGGTATCCTGTCCGAGATATTCCAGGAAATCCATATAATCCCATCCGCCTCCAGGTTCAAGCTCCTCAGATGCAACCATATAGTGGCCGTAGCCCTGAATAGCTTCAGCTGTTTCAAGATTAGCCATAAGGCAGGCATCAAAGCCTATCACTTCAAAAGGAGTATCCGCTTCCGTGATTGCCTGTCTTATCTCCTGAAGTGTAAGAGAATCACCGTTAAACAGTTCATCGAAGCATACACCACCTATAGATCCCATGCCATGATCCCAGAAAATAAGCATATATTTGTCTGCAGGATATTTCTCCCTTCCCCAGGTAATATAGTCCTTAAGGGTATCAGGATCTCCCATCGATTTAAGAGGCTGTTCCTCTTCACATATCACGTCTCCCTCCACTACACGGTACCGTCCGAGATTTTTATTGCTGATCCCCTTAAATGACGGTAATTCTCCGACATAGTACTTGTTCATTGCCCATTCTTTTGTTCCACCGGTTTCCACAAGGATATTTATTTTGTCCTTGCTATCCCCAAGATCCGAGGTAAACATTTCGTAAAAGTTTCCGGTAGCATCTTCAGTCTTGGATTCAAGATCAGTACCGCACATATAGACCATGATTGTCCAGGTCTGGTTGGGATTTTTAGCCTGAGCTTTTACTTCCTCCCCGTCTTCTTCCTCTTCGAAATCCCCCTCATCAAAATCATCGAAGTCAATCTCTTCATCATCATAAAACTCTTCTGTATATTCATACTCTTCTGTCTCTGCAGTTTCAGAAGCCGCTTCTTCGGCAGCCGGAGCCTTAGCTTCCTCCTTCTTACCGCAGCCTGAAATAATACCAAGGCAAAGGATCCCCGTTAAAATAAGTGCCATTAACCTTCTCATTTTACCGCCCATTTTACCTCCTCTAAGAAAAGCTGTATTTCACTACTATGTCATTCTGAGCGAAGCAAAGAATCTTCATTACATATGATAGATCCTTCGCTAACGCTCAGGATGACAGGTTTATTATCTGATTTACAGTCTCAATGACTACTATGCAGCTTTCAGCCGCCAAAATCCGGTGCAGTAAACGCCAAAACGAAAAGAGTTTTGGCGTTTACTATACAAGAGCCACACTCAGTAATATTCCGTAACAGTCCCTGAATCTGTAAAGAAAACCTTCAGTTCACCAAAATCCCCTTTTTCAAGAAACTCCTTTCCCCTCTCCTTCCCCAGACAGAAAAGGGTCGTGCTAAGAGCATCTCCGTCAGCTGAATACCTTGAAACCACCGTAACTGAATCCATATCGCTCTCCACAGGATATCCGGTAGCGGTATCAAGAATATGATGGTAGAGCCTGTCTTCGTAATAGAAATATCTTTCGTAATTTCCGCTTGTTACAACTGAAAGATCCGACAGCTTCAGGTTTTTCAGCATTTCTCCGTCCGAAAAGGGTTTTTCGATACCTACATTAAAGTCATTCCCGTCAGGCTTCGAACCGATAAGTACCACATTTCCCCCAAGATTAATTATTGCCGATGTGACTTCCCTGTCAAGCAGGAATTCCTTTATTCTGTCAGCAATATAGCCCTTTGCTATGCCCCCGGGCTCTATCTCAGCCAGAGGATCCGAAAGAGTCACGGTAGAGCTTTCCTCATTTAAGCTGATATTTTTGTAGCCCACGTGGCTTATAGCCTCCCTTATCCTCTCATCCTCCGGCGGTTTATTTCCCCCCTTAAAATCCCAGAGCTTTGAAACCGGTCTTATCGTGATATCAAAGGCCCCGCTACTTAATTCACTGTATTTAAGGGATAGCTTTATAAGCTCCATAGTTTCCTGAGAAACCTTCGTCTCCTTTCCCCGGGCCTCATTTATCCTTGAAATATCCGATTCCTTTATCTCTGCCGAGAACAGTCTCTCATAGCGCCTTATCTCATCAAATGCAGCCTTTAAGAGTGTCTCCTCATCTTCTTTACCGGAAGCGTCGTAGATTGCAATGGTTGCCACGGTATCCAGAACAAAGTCCGTCTTTGAAACAGGCTTCCCGCGGTCTGAATATGTACATCCGGAAAAAACAGACAGGATACAAAGAAGCACGCATAAAACTGCGTGCCTCTTATAGTTTTCTATTATCCGCTTACATCTCAAACTCACTGCCCTACTGCTTCTTTCAGGACCGGTTTCTCGATCTTTTCTATAACCTTCTTCGGACACTTGTTTGCACAGATGCCGCAGCTTACGCACTTTTCATAATCAATATGCGCAATAAAATCTGTTACATGGATCGCATCCTTAGGGCAGTTCTTCTCGCAGAGACCGCAGCCGATACAGCCGGCCGCGCATACCTTCATTACCGCAGGACCCTTGTCCTTACTTGAGCAGGCCACTGCATACTTATTTTTCTTCGGCTTGAGCTCTATCATATGCCTCGGACAGTTCTCAATGCACTTGCCGCAGGCCTTGCACTTCTCCTCATCCACTACGGCTATTCCGTCTATTACATGGATCGCATCAAAGGGGCAGACCCTCTCGCAGGTTCCGCCTCCGAGACATCCGAAGGAGCAGGCCTTAGGTCCGCCGCCCGGTACCATGGCGAGCATCTTACAATCGGAAACTCCCGTATATTTATGCTGATCCTTCGCCTTAACACAGGTTCCGGCACACTTAACAAACGCAACCTGTGGTTCTGATTCTTCAACGGTCTGACCCATGATCTCCGCGATCTTCGCAGCAACCGCGTCGCCTCCCACCGGACATCCGTTAACCGGAGCAGCTCCCGTCACGATGGCATGCGCCATAGCAGAACATCCCGCCTGACCGCAGCCTCCGCAGTTTGCACCGGGAAGTACCTCGCCTACCCTGACCTCACGTTCATCCACCTCAACATAGAAGGCTTTTCCGGCTATACTCAAGAATACTCCGACAAACAAACCGACTGCCGCCACGCAGACGGTCGCTATAACTATTCCCATATCGTTATCCCTCCTTGTTGGTTACTTTAATCCCGAAAAACCGCAGAACGCTATTGCCATAAGCGAAGCGGTAAACATTGTAAAAGGGAATCCCTGTACAGCCTTGGGAATACGGTTATACTGCATCTTCTCCCGGAGTCCCGCAAGGATTATTATGGAGATCGCAAATCCCACCGAAGTGGCTATGCCGTTTACTATGCCCTGAATAACACTGTACTCATTCTGAACATTGAGCAGCACAGCACCCAGAACCGCACAGTTGGTGGTAATAAGCGGAAGGTATACTCCCAGTGCCTTATAAAGGGCCGGCATTGCCTTCTTTAAGAACATTTCCACAAACTGAACCAGAGAGGCGATTACCAGAATAAATACTATGGTATTCAGATAATCAAGCCCCAGCGGATGCAGGATAAAATGATATATGAGTCCGCATATTATGCTGGCAAGGGTAATAACGAATATTACAGCAGCACCCATTCCTGAAGCGGTGTCAACCTTCTTTGAAACTCCGAGGAAGGGACAGATCCCGAGGAACTGGGACAGGACAACGTTATTAATGAGCATGCTCATTATGAGTATTGAGATAAGTGTTGTATTACTCATTATTTATTTGCCTCCTTTTCCGCTTCATCAGCTGCCTTCATAGCCTTCAGCCGCTCCAGCGCAGACTGCGGGGCAGCACTCTCTTCCTTCTTCTCATTCTCAGGAGACTCTGCATCTTCAAGCTTCTCTTCAGCAGGCTCTACGTCAGCAGGCTTCTCTTCTGCAGCCTTTACGTCAGCAGGCTCTCCATCTGCAGGCTTTGCATCTGCGGCCTTTGTGTCAACAGGCTTCACATCTGCAGGCTTTGCATCTGCGGCCTTTGTGTCAACAGGCTTCACATCAGGAGGCTCTACATCTGCAGGTTTTGTATCTGCAGGCTTTGCTGCAGCGGCCTTTGCTTCCTTATCGGCCTTCATCATAGCTTCCACCTTCTGGAATTTACCTGCACAGCTCATTCTCATAGCACAGCTTGAGCACTCGGATCCTTCCTCATCCGTATGGGTAACGGGAAGACGGATACCCTTCCTTGCCTCTATGGTATTTATGATGTGGGCGCGGATGGTGATCATAATCGCAAGCACCAGAAATGCGCCGGGAGCCATAACAAAGATGGCGGGAGCGTATTCCGGAAGACTGCCTATGGGATTGCCGAATACGGCACCGGAGCCGATAAGCTCACGGATAAAGCCCATCACGGTGATGGCCAGTGTAAAGCCAAGCCCCATACCAATGCCGTCAAAGAAAGAGGCAAGAGGCTTATTCTTATATGCATATGCTTCCGCACGTCCGAAGATGATACAGTTAACAACGATCAGAGGGATATAAATACCCAATGATTTGTAGAGTTCCGGCGTATATGCCTGCATCAGCATGTCAACCATCGTAACGAACGAAGCTATTATCACGATGAAGGAAGGGATTCTGATATCATCAGGTATCACATTCCTCAAAAGCGAGATGAAAAGGTTTGCAAGGGCAAGCACCACCGTGGTGGATAAGCCCATTCCGATTCCGTTCATTGCTGATGTGGTTACCGCCAGGGTAGGACACATTCCGAGGACTATAACCAGCGTCGGGTTTTCCTTTACGATTCCGTTAAAAAGCCGTTCAAGAGGCGTATTTTCCGCTAAATTCATTTGATCTCCCCACCTCCCAATACATAATCAACATAGGCAAGTCCGGCATTTACCCCTCTTGTCACGCAGCGTGATGTAAAAGTGGCACTGGTGATCGAGTCAACATTTTCTCCAAGGGTAAATTTCGTTCCGGGTTCTTTTCCGTAGAACTGGGGAAGCCAGTCGGGATCCGTCTGCGCCCTCATTCCCAGTCCGGGAGTTTCCGCTATGGATGTGATGGATATCCCGAGTATGGAACCTCCCTCATCGACACCCATTGAAAAACCTATATCTCCGCCGTAGCCGCCATGGCTGACAACATTTATTACATAACCTATAGCGCCGTCCTCATTTACAGCCTCCAGTACAGAGGTGATCTCAGCGTTATAATCTCCGTCTGCTATGGCTTCCGCAGCTCCCTCGGGGGTAGCACCCAGATCATTGAACTCCGTTGCATCGGGAACCACTGCCTGGTAAGCTTCCTTCAAAGACTTCTCTTTCTGGGCTTCTATGGGTCCTGCGGTGATCTCATGCACGAGTCCCAGCACAAGACCGAAAACCAGCGCAAAAGCCGTCATCAGCAGGGTATTTCTGACCTCTTTACTCATGCCTTACCCCCTTTCTCAGGCTTTACATAGCCGAAGCACTTGGGCACTGTCCACCTCTCAATAAGGGGAACAAGCAGATTTGAAATGATGATCGCATAGGAAACCCCTTCCGCACCGGATGCAAACACTCTGAACACACCGGTAAGGATTCCGAGGATTATTCCGAAAATTATCCTGCCCTTTGTGGTAATGGGGCTTGAAACGTAGTCTGTAGCCATAAAGAAGGCACCCAGCATAAGACCGCCGCCGGCAAGCTGTCCCGTGATGTAATACGGATCCAGGCCGTGTCCTCCGAAAATACACCAGAAGATCACGAAGGTCAGTATGTAGGTTCCCGGTATGGTAATATCGATTATTCCGAGAAGTATCAGGTAGCAGGCTCCGATAACCACAGCCAGTACGGAAACCTCTCCTATGGTTCCCATTTCATTTCCGACTACCATTTCAAAGGTGTTGACAAGCTCTCCCGACTTTAACTGTGCAAGCCTTGTTGCACCGGTAAAGGTATCATAAGAAAAGTCCGTCATATATTTCGCGAAGGAGATCACAAGGAAGCACCTTGCACCGAGAGCCGGATTCATAAAGTTCTGTCCCAGTCCGCCGAAAAGCTGCTTAACGAGAACTATGGCCACAAGAGAACCTATGACACAGATCCATAAGGGGATCCTGGGAGGCATATTGAGTGCCAGCAGAAGTCCCGTAAGAGCGGCAGAGCCGTCATTTACCGTGATGGGAAGATGCATAAGCTTCTCATAAAGCCATTCAAAGAACATTGCAGAGACAACCGTAACCAGAATAACCGCGATGGTATAGGCTCCGAAGTGCCAGATACCGAAAAGCGTCGCAGGCATAAGGGCGATTATCACATGCATCATTATCTTCCGGGTAGTGCAGTTATCCCTGATATGTGGATTGGAGGTAACACTCATCAGTCTTTTTTCTTCCATTATGCCTCACCACCCTTCTTTTCCTCATTCTTTTTTGCTTCTTCCTCAGCCTTTGCCTTTGCCGCAGCCGCAAGAGCCCTGTCGCGTCCGATGGACAGCTTCTTCATGGACTTTATGCTCTGCGCAAGCTGGCGCTTTGCGGGACATACATAGGAGCAGGAGCCGCATTCGATACATTCCTTTCCGGAAAGACCATTGAATGCATCATAATCTTCATGCTCAGAGTATGTGGCAAGCTGGCTCGGAATGAGCTTTTCGGGACAGGCCTCGACACAGCGCCCGCAGTTAATGCATGGGGTTTCGACAGCCTGAGCGGCTTCATCGACCTTCATGCAAAGAAGTGCCGAGCTGGTCTTCGTTACCGGAACGTCCAGATCGAATAATGAGAATCCCATCATGGGACCTCCGGAAATAATGCATCCGGGCTCTGTAATAAAGCCCCCGGCCTCTTCTATAAGCTCCTTATAGTTGGTGCCGCAGCGCACCTTGAAGTTTCTGGGATCTCTGACAGCATCTCCCGTAACCGTCACTATCCTGTACATCAGGGGAATGTTCTTCGTAACAGCCTCGTTTATGGCCACAAGGGTATCACAGTTGTCAACGATACACCCGGCATCCGCAGGAAGCATCTTCGAGTTTATCGCTCTGCCGGTGCAGGCGTATATTATATGTCTCTCAGAACCCTGGGGATACTTTGTCTTCAGCGCATAAACCTCGATACGCGGCTCGTCCTTGGTAAGCTTCGTGAGAAGCTCGATCGCATCGGGCTTATTGTCCTCTATGGCAATTATGCCCTTGGCATTATCAAAGAGCTTCAGAACGCACTTCATTCCTCCGATAACGAGCTCGGGATTCTCGATCATACGCCTGTAGTCGGATGTGAGATAAGGCTCACACTCCGCACAGTTGGCTATTACATAATCGATCTTTGCAGGATCCTTCGGTGAAAGCTTCACGTGGGTAGGGAATCCGGCTCCGCCCATTCCGACGATACCCGCATTCTTTACCGCGGCAACTATCTCCTCCTTGCTGATCTTATCCAGAGGTTTCGCCTCGGGATATTCTACTTCCTCGTACAGTCCGTCATTTTCAACAATGATAGACTGAACCATATCTCCGACGGGAACCCTGTGTTTCTCTATAGCCTTTACCGTACCGCTTACGGTAGCGTAAATATTGGCAGAGACAAAACCTCCAGCCTCTGCGATGAGCTGACCCGTCTTTACCCTGTCTCCCACCTGGACAACAGGCTTGGCCGGTGCTCCGATATGCTGGGAAACGGGATAAACAAGATCTCCTTTCGGAAGCACATCTTTAATTGGTTTTTCCTTTGAAATGTCTTTATTATCCCGTGCTCCGGGATGAATGCCGCCATCAAAGGTAAACCTGGGTCTGAACTGTGACATCCTCATCCTTCCTTCCTTATAGATTTTTGTTATCAGTACTCTCCTGATGACATCATAAACATACTAGGATATAATAGCAAATATGAAAAAAATTGACAATGATTTAGGCACTATTTCCAACGATTACATTTACAAAAAAACATCCGGCGGCAATGGGGTTTTCATTGACATAGAGACAACCGGCTTAAGCAGGGAGAAATGCAGTATTTATCTGATAGGTGCCCTTTATCCCGGAGACGGTTCCGGTAATGACCGTTTCATCCTGTCTCTTCTGCTCGCCGAGGATCCTGATGAAGAGGCAGCGCTCCTTATAGGATTGTCCGGCCTCCTCAGCTCACCCTCCTGCAGACCTATTACCTTTAACGGCAGGCGCTTCGACCTGCCTTTTTTGATCAAGCGCTATGAAAAACACGGCCTGACCCCGCCGGCCTGTCTTTCCGACGGATCAGACATAGATATTTATGCTGAGCTCCGCCCCTTCCGCCGTTCTTTCGGCCTTAGCTCCCTAAATCAGAAATCTGTGGAAAAAATGCTCGGAATATGCCGCGAGGATAAATACAGCGGAAAAGAGCTTATCGATGTCTATCGGGAATATGTAAAAACAGGGGATCCGGAGCTTGAAGAGCTATTGCTTACCCATAACAGGGACGATGTACTCGGGATGACAGGAATACTTCCTGTCCTGTCTTACGCCGCCATATTTAAGGCCGAAGCGGATCCCGGCGCGTTTAAGATAAAAAGTGCGTCCCCGGAAAGCCATAGCGGCTTCGACAACAGGGAGGAAACGGAATTTGTCATTAGCTTCGTACTTCCGGAGCCCGTCCCGAAGCCCCGTCTTTTTCATAATCTCAGGCTTTTCCTCCAGGCCTCCGGAAACACCGGAGTTTTAAGAATACCGCTCTATAAAGGTGAAATGAAGCATTTCTTCCAGAATCACAGGGATTACCTCTATATTCCGTCGGAGGACAAAGTGATCTTAAAGGAGATTGGCTCCCTTATGGAAAATACCGAATGTGAAAAGGCTTCTCCCTCAAACTGCTATATAAAGAGCTCCGGCCTCTTCCTTCCTCTTCCCGAGGGCTTCAGCTTTCCGGACACAGCCGCGTACAGACAGGAATACAAAAGCAAAACGGAATATGTCCTGTTAGACGATGAAATAAAAAAATCCCCCATACTGGAGGAATATCTGCTTAAGGCTCTGAAAAGCTGGTTCAACGCATCCCAATGAAGGGGATGCATCAAACCGGCCTGTATCTCACATAATAACCACGGCGAGGCTCTCTGATGAAGCAGATGGACGTCTGCACAAGTCAAATGTGAAGATTTATTTATGCACAGATCCTAAGTATCCCGTGCTCAGGCTTTCTCATAGAAGAACGAATTTCTCCGTTCGTAACCCATTTCCTTATAATTCATGATCTGCTCAGTGCTGCCTATGAAGAGGATACCACCCTTCTTTAAGGAAGCCGCGAACTTTCTGAATACCTCATCCTTTGCTTCCTCTGTAAAGTAGATCAACACGTTCCTGCATACAATAAGATCCTGATTTGTCGGATAGGGATCCTTTAATAAGTTATGCTCCTTAAATTCAACCTGCCTCTTTATCTCGTCATGTATCTGGAAGGAAGGTCCGACCTTATCAAAGTATTTGCTCTTCATCTCTGCAGGCACACCTGCCAGGGATTTGGCATTGTAAAGTCCCACCTTTGCCTTTGCCATAACGGTCTTGTCGAGATCCGTGGCATTTATCTTTATCTGGTTCAACGGCAGATGCTTAGAAAAAGCCATAACGAGAGAATAGGGCTCATCACCCGTTGAACAGGCTGCGCTCCAAACCTTCAGATTCTTTCCGAACTTACTGATCAGCTCCGGAATGAACTCCTTGTCCATAAGATTCCACTGATCGGGATTACGGTAAAACTCAGACACGTTAATGGTTATATAATTTACAAATTCATCAAAAAGCTTCGTGTCTTTCTTAAGCCCGTCCGCATAAGAGGGATAATCCTTGAAGCTGTTCCTCTCGATAAGTGTATCTATACGGCGCCTCATCTGCTTCTCTTTATAAGCAGAAAGGTCTATCTTTGTAAGAGCAAAAATTGCCTTTTTGAACTGTTCGTAATCTCCCGTTACCATAACGGTTTCCCCCTTTACAACTTTCTCAACCCTCTGCGGGAGCCTCTTCTGCAGCCTCTTCAGCCGCAGGAACCTCTTCTGCAGTTCCGGGAGCATTTCCCGCCTCATCATCGGCAGGACCTGAAAGAGCCTTTATTGAAAGAGAAATCTTATGATCTCCCTCGTTGAAGTCAACGACCTTAGCCTCGACCTCCTGTCCGCTCTTCAATACATCAGAGGGCTTTTCCACGTGGTCTCTGGATATCTGGGATACGTGAAGAAGAGCATCTATACCGGGCTCCAGCTCGATAAATGCGCCGAAGTCGGTCATACGTGCCACTCTTCCCTTTACGACAGTTCCGACTGCATACTTTGAAGCAGCATCAATCCAGGGATTCTCATCCGGGAACTTCAGTGAAAGAGCGATCTTCGTACCCTGAATGTCCTTGATGAATACCCTTAAGGTTTCACCAACCTTGAACACCTTCTTCGGGCTCTCCACATGTCCCCAGGACATCTCGGAAATATGAAGAAGACCATCGATATCACCAAGGTCAACAAAAGCACCGAAGTCGGTCACGTTCTTGACCTGACCCTCGATGATATCACCCACATGAAGCTTCTCCAGAAGCTCCTTCTGCCTCTCGGCCATTCTGGAAACAAGCAAGCACTTCCTGTCGCCGATAACCCTTCTTCTTCTGGGATTGAACTCAGTGATCATGAACTCGATTTCCTGACCATTATACTTATTCAGATCCTTCTCGTAAGTATCGGAAACGAGAGACGCGGGAATAAATACCCTTGCCCCCTCATAGACAACGGATAAGCCTCCGTCCAGAACCTTAACAACCCTGGCTGTAAGAACCTCTTTATTATTGAAAGCCTCTTCAAGCTTCTTATTTCCCCTGTCGGCTGCCAGTCTCTTATAGGTAAGCAGAACCTGCTCATCTCCTGCCTTGCCCTTAAGAACCTTGGCCTCCATCTCGTCGCCTTCTTTAACGACTGTGGTAAGATCCAGGGAATTGTCATTGGAGTATTCACTCCTTGTAATGATACCGTCGCCCTTGGCACCTATATTAAGCACTATCTCGTCAGGCTTTACGGTAATAACCTTTCCCTTTACAATCTCCCCCGGTCTGATGTTTGAATCGTGTTCCAGCGACTCATTAAACAACTGTTCAAAAGTCTGTTCCTCTGACATGTTTTTGAACCTCCTCAATAATATAATTCGGGGTGGACGCCCCTGCTGTGATACCAATGCATTTCACACCTTTAAGAGACTCATTGACCAAGTCATCCACCGTCTGAATGAACCTTGTGTCAGCACATCGTTCAGAACAGATCTCGTACAACTTCCTCGTGTTGGAGCTGTTTTTCCCTCCTATCACGATCATGGCATCCGCACGGGATGCGATCTCCAAAGCTTCAGTCTGCCGCTGCTCCGTGGCATTGCAGATTGTGTTCACAGTATGGACATCATAACATTTTTTCTTTAGTATTTCAACAATATTATTGAATTTATGCAAATTAAAGGTAGTCTGTGCAACAACAGATACGCATTTTCCGCTTTCCGGCACGTATTCCTCCGCCTCATCCTCAGTCTGTATGCATCTTACACTGTCACCGGAAAAACCGATTATGCCCTTTACCTCCGGATGATCACTGCTTCCCACAATGATGATATGACGCCCTTTTTTGCTTTCCTCCGAAACGATCTTATGTATCTTCAGGACAAAGGGACAGGTGGCATCCACCACCCTGATCCCCTTCTTTTCTTCAAGGAGCTCATAGATATCCTTTGAAACGCCATGGGATCTTATGATAACCGTCCCCTCCGTGACCTTTTCCAGCTCCTCTCTGGAATTAAGGACCGTGACACCTTTTTTTTCAAGATCCTCCACCACCAGCTCGTTATGGATGATCTCTCCGTAGGTATATATCCTTCCGCCCTTCTCTATCTCATTGTAGACCGTTTCAACCGCCTTTTTTACGCCGAAGCAGAAGCCTGCGGACTTTGCCGTTATCACCTTCATTTTATCAGCCCTATGATCCTGTCAACCACCTCATCGACCGTCATATCGGACGTGTCCACAAGGATGGCATCCTCCGCCTGTTTAAGCGGTGATTCCTCCCGGGTCATATCCCGGTGGTCCCTTTCCCTTATCTCTTTCTCGATCTCCTGAAGATCCGCGCTCTCTCCCTTTGCAAGAAACTCGTCATACCTTCTTCTGGCCCTTACCCAGGATGAAGCGGTTAAATAGATTTTTAAGTTTGCATTCGGAAGTACCTTCGTTCCGATGTCCCTTCCGTCCATAACCACATCCTGCATAAGCCCCAGCTCCTGCTGAAGGCTCACAAGCTTCTTCCTCACCTCCGGCACTGCCGAGGTCTTTGAAGCAGCCTCGCTCACCTCTTCGGTTCTGATAAGTCCGTTTACGTTTTCGCCGTTAAGGAAAACGCACTGAACACCGTCCTCATATTTTATGGTGATCTCCGCATCCTTACATTTTTCCGCGATCTCAGCCGTATCCTTGAGATTCACTTTCTCCCGCAGCATAAATAATGCCATAGCACGGTACATTGCCCCTGTATCCACATATATCATATTCTTTTTTTCGGCGATCTTCTTTGCTATGGTGCTCTTTCCTGCTCCCGCAGGCCCGTCTATCGCAATATCGTATCCCATTGTTTTCTCCTTTCACTATGGCTCTGTTTCAATGTTATGATCCGGATGACAAAAGTCATTCTGAGCGAAGCAACGCTTATCCCACATCGGAGATGTGGGATGCCGCCCCGGCGAGGGGTTGCGAAGCAACAGCTAGAATCTTTAGATCCTTCGGGCTGATATCAAATGTCATTCTGAGCGAAGCGAAGAATCTTTAGATCCTTCGGACTGATATCAAATGTCATTCTGAGCGAAGCGAAGAATCTTTAGATCCTTCGGACTGATATCAAATGTCATTCTGAGCGAAGCAAAGAATCTTTAGATCCTTCGGACTGAAGTCCTCAGGATGACAGGAGGCTGACGCCCTCAGGATGACAGGAGGCTGACGCCCTCAGAATGATACCACTCCGCTGTAGTCTCCGTTAAATGTGATCTTTCTACTCTTCATATCCACGGAATAATACTTTTTCTTTATTATCTCATCCCGCTGTAAATCCCTGACATGCTTTACCTCTGTCTTCTTCTTGTTAAGCTTGATCTTTACATCCTCTTCCTTGAGCTTCTTCGGGTCTATCGTGTAGCTCAAAACAATTTTCTTTACACCGCTGTCGTAAACATCCGTCTTTTTCTTGAACTTCACGGTGGCAGTCATTATTCCCGCATGGATATTATTCCTGTAGGATATCTGATAGTCCCGCCTGTTATAGAGATAGGTCCCGTTTACTTCGACCGAGCTTTTCCCGGGTCTGATCCTCGAGCCCGAATATACGGCTATGGTCTGTTCCTCTGATATAGGCTTCAGCACACCCTCTGAAGCTGCCGCAGAGGCCGCTGCCTCAGGATCCACGCTGAAGCTCAGTACATTATTGATGTTTTCGCCCTTGCCCTTAAGCTTTTCAATAAGCCTGTTTATCACATCATCAGAGGCTCCTCCGTCCTTAAGGTAGTCAAGTGCGGCATCGTGATAATCCATACCAACAAGCTCGGAATTTGAATCCGCATCCGCAATGGCCCTGTATATTTCCTTCAGATACTTGCTCTTCGCATAATCATACTCCTCCGAATCCGAGCTGTAATTGTAGAAATTCCTGTAGGTGCTTAAATAATCGTCCGACATCTCCCTTACCGACGCTCCCATAAGGGCTTCCAGAAGCGCCGACAAAAGCCCTGTCCGGTCCTTGCCCTCCGTACAGTGGATGAGATAAGGTCCCTCGTGTTCCGACATAAATTTTGCAGCCTGAGCCATACCCTTCTTAAAGCCCTCGCTGTCAAAATCATAGTCGAGATCCAGGGTCAGAACGTCCCCCTGATCCATAAGCTTTTTATAATAGCTGTTTCCGCTTTTCTTTATGTACTTTTCGGCTTCGCTCCTGCTGTCGGAAAGATTGATCACAGTCCTTATGCCTGCCTTCTCCATACGCTTCGCGGCATATTCCGCCCGGCCGATGGCATCGTTTATGGGACTGCTGCTTCTGAAGAGCACCTCCCGCCCTATGGTTCCCGCAGTAACCTCCCGGAAATTTGCATATCTTTTTCCGGAGGAATAATCATCCCTGTCATTACTGCGTTCCGGATTTCTCATATTGTACTGCCGGAGATAGTTCCCCTTTTCATGGAGATATATCTTTACCCCGACTCCGATACCGTTATTTCCGTCCTGATCCTCCCATATCAGCTTCCCGTCGCTTCCTTTTTCGGAATATAAAAGATCCTCATCCTCCGCAAAGCAGCTCTTGGCCGCGGAAAGAGATGCGGTTTTCCCGTCGATTATAAGGGCGCATTCATCCGGCTCCGAATCCGAATCACTGGTAAAAAAGGGCATCTTTTCGGAATAATCATAGCTCCTTATGACTACCTTTACCTCATCTCCTATGGAGAATCCGGCATCAAGGAGCTCCTTCTCCGTGACACCCAAAATGATGTCACCCTCATTATTAATACTTGTTATACTGGTTTCGAGATAGATACTGTCCTTTTCGTAGCCCTCTTCTTCGTCGGCAAGAACACAGGCCGGAAAAAGCATGGATAGTGCCAGTAGAAAGGCTGTAAATATTGAAATCTGTTTTTTTGCTTTTTTCATTGAATTTAATCCTTGGTGTTAATGTCATTCTGAGGGCGCAGCCCGAAGAATCTTCCCCTCCGGGAGAACAGATCCTAATGCTCAGGAAGACATCAAAATGTGCCTCGCCGCTGCGGCGGCCGTGGACCAGGCAAGCTGCAGATTGAAGCCTCCGGTCATCGAATCGATGTCCAGAACTTCCCCGATAAAATACAGGCCCTTAACCTTTTTCGATTCCATAGAGGAAGGGTCGATCTCTTTAACAGACACGCCCCCTTTGGTTATTACTGCCTCTTCAAAGCCCCTGAGTCCTGAAATATTTATCCTGAAATCCTTGATCAGAGCAGCAAAGCCCCGGCGTTCCTCTTTTCTTATATCGGCACATTTTGTAAAAGGCTTTATCCCGGAACGTTCCACCATTACCGGAATCAGCTTTGAAGGAAAGAGCGAATTAAGCGAATTTTTAAACTCCTTATTTCTGTTTTCCTCAAATATCCTTATAAGCCTTTTATCAATCTCATCAGGGATTACGGCTTTTTTCAGATCTATATGAAGCTCAAGCGGTCTTTCGAAGTACCCCGGGGAAACGGCAGAAGATGCTGACAGGATAACAGGGCCGCTAACCCCGAAATGTGTAAAGAGCATTTCACCGAAATCACTGTATAGCCTCTTTTTCCCGTCCTTTAATTCTATCGCCACATTCCTAAGGGAAAGTCCCTGAAGTGCGCGTACATCACTGTCCGGCGAGTTAAGCGGAACAAGGGACGGGGAAAGCGGTGTCACCTCCATCCCTGCGGAAATTGCGAATCTGTACCCGTCTCCCGTGGATCCCGTGGAGGGATAGGACTTTCCTCCTGTTGCCACGATCACCTTGTCGCAGAAGATCTTTTCTCCCTTTGACAAAAGGGCTCCCTTTACTTCGGGTCTTTCCCCCTCCCGGATAATCAGCCTTGAAACAGCAGTATTAAGCCTGAGTTCGGCGTTTCCCTTCTCTATCCCGTTTTTCAGCACCTTTATCACATCGGATGAACGGTCGGATTCTGGAAAGACCCTGTTTCCCCGTTCCACCTTTGTCCTTAGTCCCAGGGAATTAAAAAACTCCACCGTATCATAAGGCGTAAAGGCATTAAGGGCGGAATACATAAACTTTCTATTTGACTGTATGGAGGAAAGATGTTCTTCGACACCGGAAAAATTAGTGAGATTGCATCTGCCTTTCCCTGTTATGAAAAGCTTTTTTCCGCACTTTTCATTTTTTTCCACAAGGATCACCTTATGGGCGCCGTCAAGAAGCTTAAGGGCGCACATAAGTCCGGATGCCCCGGCGCCGATAATGACAATATTACTCATAAAGAGGAACCGGTATATCTGGTTACCGGATATTCACGTATCTTATTCTCATCAATGAAATTGATCTCGTCCGAATTATAGACCTGATATTCCTCCCAGGTGTCTTCCAGAAGCTTCATATGCTCCACCACCTCATCGGTCTTCTTCATACAAAGCTGGACCACCAGGGCATTTATAAGGGAAAGGGGTGCAGCCAGGGAATCCACTATCGAGATGCTGTCGCTCTTCGCAAGAAGATTACACGAGGAATACAGCGTAAGCGGTGAACGGTTGCTGTCGGTAATTGCGATAAGATGTGCATTTCTGGAATTTGCAAATTCCAGAGCCTTGATGGTACGCATGGAATAACGGGGAAAATCAATACCTATCAGGACGTCCTTCTCGTTTATCCTGATTATCTGCTCGAAAACCTCTGTGAGGCTGTTGGTGGAAACAAGATGAACCTTGCCGAACATTGTATTTAAGTAAAACGATAGAAATCCCGCAAGGGGAGCACAGCTTCTGATCCCCAGGACATAGATATTCTCCGAGCCTATTATGGTATCTACGGCCATTTCAAAGGCTCTGGTATCGACCCTGGACATTGTGTCCGATATCCTGTCTATATCCGACTGAAGTACGGAATTTATGATCTCGGAGTCGCTCCTGTTACCGTATACCTCGCCCATACGGTCGATCCGGTTAAGCTTATGACGGACAACATCCGAAAGTGCCTCCTGAAATTCCGGAAAGCCCTCATATCCCACGGCAGACGCAAATCTCACCACCGTGGATTCACTCACGCCCACCTTCTTCCCGAGTTTTGCGGCGGTTAAAAAAGCCGCTTCATCCGTATTGTCCGTAATGAACCTGACAAGGGCCCTCTGTCCCTTGGAAAGCTTCGGAAAATCTTCATTCAGGTGAGCGATAAGTCCCTTTTTATTCTCCATAGATCTTTCCAAACATATCCTCTAAAAGGCTCACCGTTTCCTTCTCGGAAATGTCAAATTCATTTCTTATCATCATACAGGCCGTGCCGTGTATTACAAGCCATACCTTCATAAAGACCGATTCATAGTCCGATGGCTCTACACCCTGTATACGCTTCAGCTCCCGGATGACGTAGTTCTTTGACCCGCCGTTCACAAGGTCATAGCTGCTTTTATTTAGCTTATTGTCATTCAGGAACAAAAGCCTGAAAAGATTTGCTTCATTCTTGGCAAACGAGATGTATGTCATCCCGAAATTTACAAAGGGCATAACGGAAAAATTGCTGTCAAGCTCGAAATATCCGCCGAAATAATCGGCACATCTGATAAACAGATCATTCTCCAATTCGCCCATATTTCTGTATATCCTGAAAATAGGCTGCGTACTGCATCCTGCTCTCTCTGCCAGGTGTCTTGCGGATAATTCTTCTATCCCCTTCTCCCTCACAAGGTCAAAAGCCGCATCAATGAGCATGTCTCTCGTGACGCTCTGTTTCCTTGGCATAACTACCCTCCCATACGGCGGAAAAAAACCACCTTATTCTATCGTGAAAACACTTGCTATTTTATATTATGCGCCACGTATAATCAAGAGCTTTTTACAAAAATATGATTCGGACGCCAAAAGTCACATTTTGATTAAAGTAAACCGCATCCCCCGAAAAGTACGGAGAATGCGGTGTTTTTCAGTGCTTTATCCTTGAATAAGCTTAAACCGGATAGGCTCCGTTCTCCTTATCGGCCTTTGAAAGATCAACACCCTCCTGCTGTGCCTTCCTGTATTTGAAGAAGTCAGTGGCAACCTGGGGGAACAGTGCATATGAAAGCACATCCTCGTCCTGCTGTATCCACTGTGCACATTCTTCCCTGAACTTAGGAAGCTGCGGCTCCAGATGATCCGCGGGACGGTCTGTTATCGGAGTCTCCCCGGGAATGATCTTTGCAACAACCTCAGGATTCATCGGTTTCACGGTCTGGCCATACATACCGCGGCAAAGATCCTTTGTCTGCCCTGTTGAAACCTTGTATCTCTCTCCCATAAGCACGTTCATAACGGCCTGGGTTCCTACGATCTGTGAAGAAGGTGTAACAAGAGGCGGCTCTCCCAGATCCTTACGTACTCTGGGCACTTCCTCCAGAACCTCTGTAAGCTTGTCCTCCTTACCCTGCTCTCCAAGCTGCTTTATCATATTCGAAAGCATTCCGCCGGGAACCTGGTATCTTAAGGTGTTGATATTTACTCCCATAACCTTGGGATTTAAGAGTCCGCTCTTTAAGCACTCTTCTCTGTACGGCTCGAAGTGCTTTCCTACCTCTATGACCTTTTCAAGATCAATACCGGTATCATATCCGCTGCTCTCGAGAGCCTTTACCATAACCTCAGTTGCAGGCTGACTTGTGCCCATGGAAAGAGGTGATGCGGCACAGTCTATAACGTCGACTCCGGCTTCCACAGCCTTCAGATAGGTCATTGATGCCATACCTGATGTATAGTGGGTGTGAAGCTGGATCGGAAGGCTTGATCCCTTCTTCAATGCGGTTACAAGGTCGAAGGCTGCTCCGGGAAGGAGAAGACCCGCCATATCCTTTATACAGATGGAATCAGCACCCATCTCCTCGATCTTCCTTGCCACATTCTCCCAATACTCAAGAGTATAAGCATCTCCGAGCGTGTATGAGAGTGCGATCTGCGCATGTCCGTTTTCCTTCTTTGTGGCTTTTACACAGGTCTCCAGATTTCTTAAGTCATTTAAGCAGTCAAAGATACGGATAACATCTATTCCGTTTGCTATGGACTTCTGAACAAAGTATTCAACCACATCATCTGCATAGTGGCTGTATCCCAGGATATTCTGGCCGCGGAAGAGCATCTGCAGCCTCTGGTGGGGAAGTCCCTTTCTGATCTTTCTCAGTCTCTCCCATGGATCCTCTTTGAGGAAACGGAGACAGGAATCGAAGGTTGCTCCTCCCCAGCACTCAACCGAATTGTAACCAATCTGATCCATTGTACCCAGTATCGGAAGCATCTCTTCAACCGGCATTCTGGTGGCAATGAGTGACTGGTGGGCATCCCTCAGGATCGTTTCGGTGATACCGACTTTCTTTTTATTTGTATCAGACATTTTTATTCCTCCTAAACTCCAAAAACAGCCATGAAGGTTCCGGCTACGACAGCGGTTCCCACAACACCGGCTACATTAGGTCCCATGGCATGCATCAGCAGGAAGTTTGTGGGATCAGATTCAGCTCCCACCTTCTGCGAAACACGCGCCGCCATAGGTACCGCCGAAACACCGGCAGACCCGATCAAAGGATTTATCTTCTTTCCGGTAGCATAGCACATGATCTTTCCTACTATTGCTCCGGCCGCTGTTCCGAATGAGAAGGCAATGAGACCGAGGATAACTATCTTTATGGTCGTAACATTGAGGAAGGCCTCTGCGCTGGTGGTGGCTCCGACGGAGGTTCCCAGCATGATGACCACTATGTACATCATTGCATTGGAAGCCGTCTCCTGAAGCTGGCGCACAACTCCGCACTCACGGAAAAGATTTCCGAGCATCAGCATACCGATAAGAGGCGCTGTAGTGGGAAGTATCATAGCAACAATAATTGTAACGATTATGGGGAAGAGCACCTTTTCAAGCTTAGAAACGGGACGGAGCTGCTCCATCTTAATCTTTCTCTCTTCCTCGGTCGTAAGAAGCTTCATTATAGGGGGCTGGATAATGGGAACCAGCGACATATATGAATATGCGGCTACCGCAATGGGTCCCAGGATCGCAGTCTGTCCGAGCCTTGTGGCAAGGAAGATCGATGTGGGTCCGTCCGCTCCGCCGATGATGGAGATGGCCGCAGCCTCCTTATCATTGAAGCCCAAAGCAATTGCACCGAAGTATGCGGTAAAGATACCGAACTGTGCCGCAGCACCGAGAACAAAGCTCTTCGGATTGGCAATAAGGGGTCCGAAGTCTGTCATAGCTCCGACACCCATGAATATAAGGCAGGGAAGGATGGCCCATTCATCCAGCTTGAAGAAGTAGTGCAAAAGCCCTCCCTCCTGCATTATGTCAGGATAAATATTAACGAGCAGCATCCCGAATGAGATCGGCACAAGAAGCAGCGGCTCAAATCCCTTTACAATGGCAAGATACATGAAAATGAGTGCAACAACAATCATTGCCACATTTCCTGCCGTCATATTGGAAAATGCCGACTGGGATGCCAGATTCGCCAATGTATTAGCAATATATTCCATTTACCGGCTCTCCTTTACTTAAGCGTTGCGAGAACAGTACCGTTTTCACAGGGATCTCCCACGGAAACATTTATGGAAGCAACCGTGCCTGCCTCGGGTGCGACGCAGCCGATCTCCATCTTCATTGCCTCAATGGTGATAACGGTTTCACCCTTCTTGACCTGATCTCCCACGTTCTTGTCAAGCTTGAATACCTTTCCTGCAGCTCCGGCTGTAACCTGTATGGATCCGGCTCCGGCTGCGGGCGCGGGAGCTGCTGCAGGCGCTGCTGCAGGTGCGGGCGCGGGAGCTGCTGCAGGTGCGCCTGCTGTGCTTCCTCCCTTTTCATCAACTGTAACGTCATAGCTTGTACCGTTAACGGTAATCGTATAGTTTTTCATCTTGTATATCTCCTTTTTTCTTTTAACGTCTCCTGAGTGAACGCACTATAAAGGTATCCGGCGAGACAGCAGTTCCTGTCCTTTCGCTTTCATAGGCTGCTATGGCAGCAGAGATGACCGCTATAAGTGCACTGTCACCGGCTGAAGCATCCGCGTTCTGTTTTCTGCTCTGTTCTTCTCTTTCCGCTATCTGGGCTGCTGCATTAATTGCCGCATTTTCCGCCTCGGATCTGACCTTGGTCTTTCTGTTCTCCATATTCTGGACAACCGTACCCATGATCCAGATCACAATACTTATAAAGATAAGCAGGCAGAAGGTGGTGCCCATACCGAGAACTGTATTCAGCGCTGCATTTATGATCTTCTCATTGAAGGTTCTGTCCACGTTGATGACTGCGCTTGTGATAGTTCCGCCCTTTGTCATTATGATCTCCGCGGTGGCTGTCCTGGGAGAACCGTCAGGGAAGGTCTTCGAACCCGTCAGGACAACATCACAGGTTATGCTGTCATCCCCCGGGGTTATCACCGTATTATCGGCGACAGAAACAACTTCTCCCAGATCTCCGTTCACAGCCTCACGGAAGGATAAATATCCGTCCTTAAATGCAGAACCTTTGATCGGAAGACCGTTGCTCTTTATCCATGCTTCAAATTCCACAAGCTCCTCATCCTCTGCTTCAGCAAGCCGGGATATTCCGAGCTCTTCTGCATGCTGCATAATGGCAATCGCATTTTTCGTGTTCTTTTCAACGGTATCGGCATTATATTCAAGCTTACTCCGGCTTCCGCCGCAGGCCGTCATCGAAAGGAGCAGGAACAGCATCAGTATGAGGAGAACAGGTCTTTTGATGATCTTTTTCATTTAATCTCTCCTTTATCAAATGGTGCTGTGTTTCCTGTCCGGTGAAATGTCGCTCTTTCCGTATAACATTTCAAATGCGCCTATAACATATTTTCTGGTTTCCTGAGGGTCGATCACGGTATCAACATAACCCCTTGCGGCTGCACTTACCACGCTGCCCTGCTTTTCTTCATATTCCCTTGCCTTTTCGCTGATAACAGCTTCGCTTTCGCCCTCGCATAAGATCTCAGCCGCGTGGCGGGCGTCCATTGCTCCAACCCTGGCACTGTTCCAGGCATAAACGTAATCGGCACCCACGGCCTTGCTGTTCATGATCACTGCAGCGGAACCATAGGCTTCTCCTACTATCACATTAACCTTCGGAACCTCTGCTCCCGCAAAAGCACGAACGAGCTTTGCGGCTGCACGTGCGCCCATTTTTTCGGTATTCTCGCAGGTGCAGAAGCCCTTCACATTGGTAAGGGTGAGTATGGGGATATTAAAGGCATCGCAGAAATCCACCATCTTCAGAGCCTTCCTTAAGCTACAGAGACCCAGCTTATTGTCGATCTTAAGCTCCTTGTCGGAAAGGGATTTTTTCCTATTTCCGATAACTCCCACGGTGGCACCGTTCAGACGTATAAATCCGACGCTCATGTTCCTTCCGCTGTCGGGCTTTACTTCAAAGAATCTTCCGTCGTCCGCTATGCGGAGGAAGATCTCATATGCGTCATCCGCACATCCGGAAAGATCCGCCGACACTCTGTTAAGGTCGTCGCTGCCCTCAACGATCACAGCCTCATCATCACAATTGTCCGGAAGGAAGGAAAGAAGCTCCTTAAGCTTTGCGAAAAGCTCATTTCCCTCGGCACATACGTCGACTGCCCCGGCCTCCGACTTATAGGCTGCCCCTGAGGTGTCGCACTTATCCTCGTAATTACCCTTCACCGCATTGGGTGAATTAAGGAAGAGCTTACCGTTCTTCTCCATAAATACGAAGTCGGAGAGCTCCGCAATAACGGACATTCCTCCGCCTGCGTTTCCAAAAACGGCGGTGATCTGCGGGATCACTCCCGAGGCCTTTGCCATGATCTTCATGATCTTTCCTAAGGAATTCAGCGCATCCGTAGACTCGCTTATCCTTAAACCCGTGGAATCCAGAAGACCTACGACGGGATAACCCGTCTTCATTGCAAGGCGGTAGATATTCACTATCTTCCGTGCGTGCATTTCGCCTACAGATCCCCCAAGGCTTTTTGCATCCTGGCTGTAGACATAAACAAGCCTTCCGTCCACCGTTCCGTAGCCGGTTATCACACCGTCCCCCGGAGCGTCCGAAGGCTTCTCATTAAAATCGGTACTGCGGGCCAGAACCTGAGCGCCGACTTCAACGAAGCTGTTCTCGTCCAGAAGAGATAATATCCTCTGTCCGGCTGAGCTGTTAGTGAGATTGCTCATACTCTATATCCTCCATGTCTGAATTGAGATTATAATAAAGAAATACCCCGGGAAACGATTATTTCCCGAAGCAATTTCAAATTGCACTCGATTGTGATTATATCACAGCAAATTGTAAATAGGTAGTCCGAATTTTCATTTTAAAAAATTAATCAGATACCGACCTTTATAGGGTTATCGGGACTGCTGCCGGCGGAGCCCTCCATAAGCTCCCGTTCCTCCATTTCCTTCCTTGCTTCGATCTCCGCTTCCTCCCGGAAATCCTCCATCCTCTCTTCATTAAGCTCCGGAAGGTCGCTTAGGTTCTTCACCCCGAAGGAACGTAAGAATTCATCAGTGGTTCCGAAAAGCAGCGGACGTCCCGGGGCGTTCAGCCTCCCCAGCTCCTGCACGAGATCATATTCCAGAAGCTTGTCGATGGAATGTGCACAGCTCACACCCCTTATATGCTCGATCTGAAGCCTTGTCACCGGCTGCTTGTATGCGATGATGGAAAGGGTTTCAAGAGCCGAATCGGACAGGGAATACTGCTTCTTTGCCCTGGCAACCTTTATCAGCTGGTCATAATACTCCGTCTTTGTGCAGAGCTGCAGCGCGTTGTTTATCCGTATCAGCATAACGCCGCTCTCTTCCCGGCTGTACCTTTCTTCCAGCTTTTTTGCGGCTTCCTCGATCTCATCCTCAGTGACCTCCGCCACCTCGGCGAGTTTTTTTATTTCAACCTGCTTACCGAGGGTAAACAGCACGGCCTCAATGACCGCCTGCAGCTTTTTCAGGTCCATATCATTATCTCCCCGCCGTCCTCTTCCTGAACAGCCTTCCAGTTATTGCTCCTTATAAGCTCCAGAACCGCAAGGAAGGTTACTACCATCTGGAGCTTTCCCTTAAACATCCCTATAAGCTCGCCAAAGGAGAATTTATCCCTGTTTTTAGAGTATTGGAGCAGCTCTCCCGTTCGGCGTTCGAGACTCACCTCTTCCTTTTCTATCCTTCCGAATTTGGATCTTATGGGATCCTTCCTGTCCTCCTGCCGCTTCATGGTTTCCTTGAAGATCCTCTCCAGATCCTTAAGGGACAGGCCCTTAAGCAGCTCTTCGTAATCCACCGGCTCCTCGTAGGCAAGAAGCTCCTCCGGCATAGTGCTTTCCTTGAAAAGGGATCTGCCCGCATCCCTCTCCATAAATTTAAGCTCCTGAGACATATACTTGTAGATCTTATATTCCAGAAGCTGCTCCACGAGCTCTGACCTCGGATCCTCCTCTTCGCCCTCTTCATTTACCTCCCTCGGAAGGAGCATCCTGCACTTTATGTCAAGGAGGGTTGCAGCCATCACAAGAAATTCGCTCAGGCTGTCGGGGTCGGCATCACTCATGGCATTCAGATAATCCATATACTGCGATGTTATAAGTGAGATCGGGATATCATAAATATCGATCTTATTCTTGTCTATTAAATGTAAGAGAAGGTCCAGCGGACCCTCAAAGGCTTCCAGCTTTACTTCAAGTGCCATTATTGTTTCCCGCTCTTTTTCCCCTGATCGTAAGCTTTATTATCTCAGGAGGGTTATTTATCCTTATATTGAAGGTATGGCTTCCGGCTCCGCGGCTTACTATCATTTTTACCCCGTTTTTTTCATACAGCCCCGAATCGTATTTCGGGAAAAACCTGTAAGAAGGGCTTATCAGACCTCCAAGCTTCGGGAGTCTTATAAGGCCGCCATGTACATGCCCAGACAAAACGAGATCGGGCTTCCACTCTGCGTATTCGGGAAAATGATCCGGGTCATGGGCAAGAAGAATATTAAAGCGCCTTCTGTCCGGCTTCCCGAGAAGACAGTTAAGAATCCCCAGTGGCACCCTTTTCTTTATCACCCTTCTGTAATAGGCGTGGTTCAGATCGAGGGAATAGATCAAAATACTGTCCCCCACCGGATCCTTCGTGTTCCTCCTCAACTCAACCCCGGCTTTAATAAGTCCCTTTTTCAGAAGCATCATCTGCCGGGTGTACTTTATCCTTTCGAAGAGCTTCCTCTCATGGTTTCCGGGAGAAAAAAAGATCCCCGGATATTTTTCATTAAGCCTTGCCAGAAAGTGCATGGTACTCCGGGAATCGGCATGCGGATAAGCAGAGATAAGATCCCCCGGTATAAGCACAGCCTCAGGGCCGATACTGTCTATGGCCGACAGAAGAAGGGCGTTATCCTCACCGAAGCTGCATTCATGAAGATCCGACAGCACTGCAAAGCAATGCTCCTCTCCCTCACGGAGCTTCTCCGTACTTATGGTATATTCCGTAATAACCGGAGGCTTTTTATAGCAAAAGCTGTTACTCAATCAAACCTTACCTCAATGTCAAAATCGTCATCTAAAGGAACTGTTATGTCAAAGTCGTCGTCTCCGGCGACCTCTGTATCAAACTCAGCAGCCCCGGTTTCCTCCACCGCCGCTTTTGATGATACAATGCCCGGATTTCCCTTTCCTGTCCTGTGCAGCACAAAATCCTCCGGAAGCACTCCAAATGCAGCAGGTCTCTGAACCGGAGCGCCGGAGGATCCTTTGGTAATAGATCCGTTCCCGTTAGTGCCTTTATCCATCGCAGTCAGTCTTTTTTCCCGAACATCCCTTCAACGTTGAAGCCGAGTATGGTTGTACGGAAACCGTTATAGATCTCATCATATCCGGCTGCCTTTATGGTTTCCTTCGGGAAGACGGTATTCCATTTTTCGGAGAGAATATCCGTAAACATTTTCGAATCCTCCTCCGAAGGATTTTTAAGCATGGCAGGCAGCACATAGAAAACCATCATACACTGCATGTCCACAATAGTGGTGGATTTCTTAAAGAATATGACACTGTCGTATCTTTCCTTCGCGTATGAAACCAGATGATCCGCTGCGCTCTTCATCTCATCTTCCTTATTGTCGGAAGCATACATTTTTATGATCTCTTCGTGAATGTCGGAGGTAGAACGCCTGTATTCCAGAAAGAAATCCTCATAGCGGCTCTTTCTGAAATTCTTCATTGCGGCATTGCTGTCCAGCACATCCAGAAGCTTATATATGTTGTTGTCAAGTATTTCAGACATCAGTGATCCTTTCCGTATGTCTTACAAGTCTTCATTATCCACGTTTGTGTACACGTTCTGTACGTCGTCCTCCTCGTCGAGGAGATCCAGGATGCGCTGCAGCTTCTTTAAGCTTTCCTCATCATTAACCTCCACATAGTTCTGGGGGATCTTCGTAACCTCCGCGGAAACCGTGGGGATATTGCTGTCGTCAATCGCCTTTTTCACCTCTTCAAAGGCATCGGGACTTGTCAGTATCTCGAAGCTGTCATCCTCCTCATTGAAGTCATCGGCACCCGCATCAAGCGCGGTCATCATAAGATCATCCGCACTCATTTCGCACTCTTCCTTATCGATTATGATCTGACCCTTGTCGTCAAACATAAAGGAAACACAGCCCGGGGTTCCGAGATTTCCGCCGCCCTTTGTAAAAGCAGCGCGTACATTGGCAGCGGTACGGTTCTTGTTGTCCGTCAGGCAGTCAACTATGATGGCTGTTCCCGCGGGACCGTAGCCCTCATAGGTGCAGTATTCGTAATTTACGTTGGCGCCTTCTCCGGAGGCCTTCTTTATGCCCCTCTCTATGGTGTCATTGGGCATATTGTTGGCCTTGGCCTTGGCGATGACCTGAGCCAGCTTGAAATTATTGGCGGGATCCGGTCCTCCTTCCTTTACGGCCACTGCGATCTCACGGCCGATAATGGTAAAGATCTTTCCCTTCGCCGCATCATTCTTTTCCTTCTTATGCTTAATGTTTGCAAATTTTGAATGACCTGACATTATTCCACTCCTTTTCTGTTTCTGATGATACTATGATTCTCTGTATTTCTCCGTGATAAAAAGATTCTTCGGGCTCCGCCCTCAGAATGACAAATTGCTCCGCCCTCAGAATGACAAATTGCTCCGCCCTCAGAATGACGTTTGCTCCGCCCTCAGAATGACATTCAACCGGGATCCTTCGTGATCCTCACGGTCTTCACTATCCGTCCCTTTACATAGGCGATGCGGAAGCGCCAGCCTCCGAATCCGGTTTCAAAATCCTCCCCGCTCTTCGGGATGTGCTTCAGCCTGTCTGTCATAAAGCCGTTCAGGGTCTCGTATCCCTCATCGGGAAATTCTATCTTCAGCCTCTCTCCGAGCTCACTTAAGGGAGTGAGTCCGTCGCAGATAAAGCTGTCATCGCCCTGTGAACGGATCATCACCTCGTCTTCATCAAATTCGTCCAGGATATTCCCGACTATCTCCTCCAGAATATCCTCCATACACACTATTCCTGCGGTCTGTCCGTATTCGTCAACAACGATCACCATATGTATCTTCTTCTGCTGCATTGATTTGAAAAGAAGATCTATCTTCCTGGTCTCAGGGATAAAATGGGCTTCTTTTATGATGCTTTCAAGCTCCTTTAGGCTTTTCCCCCTGTTCTCGCTCCTGACATTTGCCTTCATCACATCCTTGAAATGGATGATTCCGATGATATTGTCAATATTATCCTCATACACGGGATAGCGGGAATTCTTCCCGTCCAGCACAAAGTCCGCCGTATCTTCCAGGGTCTCATTGCAGTCGATGCCGATGATATTCTCCCTGTGGGTCATTATATCATGGGCTTCCTTATCCCCGAATTCGAAGATATTATTTATCATAAGGGCTTCTGAGGAATCAAGCACTCCCTGGCTGTGACCCTCATTTACCATGGATATTATCTCATCTTCGTTGACATTATCCTTTTTTATAAGGTTTTTTAATATATTCATATGCACTCAGGCAAAGGGATGCCGCTCCGACACGATCTCTCCCCTTTTCAAATATACCCTGGGTATCCTTTTTCCGAGGTCGCAGGTAAACTCATAATTAAACCTGCCGCTCAGGCGCCCCAGCTCTTCGGCACTGATATAGCAGTCTCCGTCCGACCCAAGGAGGATAACACTGTCCCCCTCTTCAGCCTCCGGGATCTTTGTCACATCCACCATAAACTGATCCATGCATATCCTTCCGAGGATGGGAGCGTATCTCCCGTGGATCAGGACATAACCGCGGTTTGAAAGACTCCTCGGGTAACCGTCACCGTAACCCACCGGTATTGTGGCTATACGCCTTTCATTGATGGCCACATAGGTTCCGCCGTAGCTCACCTCGTCTCCCGGCGCAATAGTCTTAATATATACGATATGGCTTTTCAGTTCAAGTGCGTTTCTGATCTCCGAACGCTTCAGGGGTACATCATCACTCGGCCACATTCCGTACATGGTGATTCCCACCCGGACAAGATCCATATTTGCTTCCGGATAAAGGATCAGCCCTGCGGAATTGGAGCAGTGCTTATAGCGGAAAAATACCCCCTCATCCTCGCATAAAAAAATGAAATCCCTGAAAAGCCCTATCTGGCGCTCCGTGGTCTTCGCCGCAGGCTCGTCAGCCTTTGCAAAGTGTGTAAAAATCCCTTCGCTTACCACATTCGGAAGGGTCATCATATAGCGTACATCCTTAAGGGAGGAATCGTCGCACTTCACTCCGATACGGTTCATTCCCGTATCCACTGCGAGATGGAAATACACCTCCTTCCCCTGACGAAGTGCCTCCTTTGAAAGTGCCTCTGCCTGATCCCTCCTGAAAACCGCAGGACGTATCTCATTTTTTACGATGGTTTCATAGAATTCGGGAAAGGCAAAGCCGAGGAGGATGATGGGCTTCTTTATCCCCTTTTCCCGGAGATCTAATGCCTCCTCCACCGTGGCAACAGCGAAACCGAAGATAAATTCCTCATCCTCCGTTTCCCGGGCGATCTCATAAGCCCCGTGTCCGTAGCCGTCCGACTTTATAACGGCGATCATTCTGGAGCCGGGTTTCATCTTCTTATATAACTCTGTCAGATTGTTGTGCACCGCATCCAGATCGATGTAGGCGGCCACTCTTTCATACAGTCTCATCACTTTTCCTTCTTATTAAGATTCTTCGCTTCGCTCAGAATGACAGGGCCATCGCTCAGAATGACATGGTCATCACTCAGAATGACAGGGTCATCGCTCAGAATGACAGAGCCATCGCTCAGGATCTTTCACCCGATATTCTCAATAATATCCGTCGCCATCAAACCGTGCTGTCCACAACACTCCGAAGCCCGGTCCCCTGCACGGCCGTGGAGCGCAGCCCCAAGAGCCGCCGCTCTCTCCGGCTCCACACCCTGGGCAGCAAGCGAAGCAATGATCCCCGTAAGCACATCCCCGCTGCCCGCTGTTGCCATACCGTTATTGCCGTTAAGGTTTATCACTATATCCTTATTACTGAAGGCGGTAACAGTCCGGGAATCCTTTAATACCACAGTCACGTGATAGCCGGAGGCAAAGTCCGAAGCAACATCCATGATATGGGTCTTTACCTCACGGACCGGTATCCCGGTAAGCCTTGACATCTCCATTAAATGCGGGGTGATAACGGTATCCGGCGATATGCCCGAAAGAAGCTCCGTATCATTGGAAATGATATTCAGGGCATCTGCATCGAGGATAAGGGGTCTGCTTCCCGCATTATCAAGGATAGCCTTTAATAGCCTTAAAGCGTTCCTGTCCATTCCGAGCCCCGGACCCGCTGCAATGACACTGCACCAAGAGACAGCCTCCTTCACTATATCCTCTATGTTCTTTCCCTTATAGTCAAAAAGGGAGGTCTGCCCGTTCTTCTCTCCGGAAAAGCTGTCCTCACGGTAGGTAGTTACCAGTGCTTCCGGCAATGCTGTCTGTATGACGGCACGGTTATTTTCGTGGGTAAGTACCCTGATCATCCCGCAGCCGGTTCTTAAGGCCGCCCGGGCTGACAGCAGAGCAGCTCCCGCTATTGTTTCGCTGCCGGCTGCGATAAGCACCTTTCCGTAGCTTCCCTTATTTGAATCCGGCAGCCTTTCGGGGAGCCTTATCTCATTTTCTTCAAGATATGATATCCTGGGTCTCTTTTTCAGGGACTTTTCGGTGATGCCGATATTTCCCTCAATGAGCCTCCCGTTATAAAGAGCTCCCGGGAACAGCACATTACCGGGCTTCAGAAAGCCGCAGGAAACGGTCTCATCCGCAAAGACCGCGACCCCCTGGACAGCGGCACTGTCCGCATCAATACCGCTGGGGATATCTATGGATATCACATAAGCCCCCTGCTTTCTGCCGTCATTTATCCTGTAAACTATATCTGCATACTCCCCCTCTATCTTCCTTGACAGGGAGATCCCGAAGAGCGCATCCACTATGATATCGTGATCAATAACGGGAACAGAGCCGAAGAAGACCGCATCCTCCTTTAATGCCCTTACCGACAGGTACTGCTCCCTTTCAAGAGGAGACATCTTTTCCTCCTGTCCGACAAAGAGGAATTCCACGAAAATATCCCTTTCCATAAGGATCCGTCCGCAGGCAAAGCCATCTCCGCCGTTATTCCCGGGGCCGCATACGATAAGCACCTTCCTACCGGAACGGCTGCTTCCTCCCTCCCCGGTATCATCAAGTCTTTTTATGACCCGTCCGGCGGTAAGGAGTGCGGCTCTTTCCATTAAAACAGCCGACGGAACATGCAGCTCCATGGCTGTCCGGCTGTCGGCGTCTCTCATTTCATCTCTGCATAGGATAAAGCTCATATTATTCACCGGGCTTCTTTTCTTCCTTTTTCCCGGCTTCCCTTTCCTTTTCTTCCCTGATGGCCTCTCTCTTCGCAAGAAGTGCCTGGCGGGTTCCCTCTATGTCGTAGTCGATATCAAAAATATCCAGAACATCGGGACCGAAGATCCCCTGCATAAAGGTATAGAGCTGCACATTCACAAGCTCCATATGCTGCTTTCTTAAGATATTTCTCTTCAGCTCCATGCGCATGGACTTTATCCATCCGCCTATTTCTTCAATGTCCTTTGTATTACTCTTTATAAGAGCGTAGCTCTCCCTCATGGTAAGAAGCATAAGCTCCGAATTTGCTTCTGCTATCTCCTTCGGAAGATCCAGAAGCTCGTCATTATAGGAATCCACCTTGTCGTTTATCTCATCTATGAGGCGCTTGCTCTCATCCAGCTTTTTCTTGGCGGTACTCCCTGCAGCAGCCCTTTCGGCTCCCTCCATGTTGCTGACTATCTCATCCATGAGATTGTTCTTTAATTTCTTCAGATCCTTAAGCTCGTTATTTATCCTGCCCTGCTCTTTTACAAGCTTATTTATTGTATTCTCAAGCTCCTCCATACGGTCAGTCTTCCCAACCTCGGCCATAAGCTTATGCCACTTATTGTCGAGGGTGAGAGTAGGAACATTCTTCCCGAGTAAAGCTGCCCGGAAGCGCTCGTCGTTCTTATCCTGAGACATAAATTATATTAAACCCCTTCAGTTTCCGGTATCGGGCTCCTCTCCTTCCTTCACCCTGTTCAGGTTATAGGAAAGCCTCATAAGGCTCTCCGAAAGATGCACTGACTCAACGATCACGTCATCCGGCACCTCCAGATCCACATGGGAGAAATTCCAGATAGCCTTTATCCCGCAGGAAACCACTGTCGCAGCTGCCCCCACTGCCTGGGTTTTGGGGATAGCGATAACCGCGATATCGATATTATTCTTCTCTATAAAATCAGGAAGCTCGCTCATTGGCATGATAGGGACATTTCTTATATACTGCCCTACAAGAGCCGGATTCACATCAAAGGCACCCTTGACGATAAAACCCCTGTTTGCGAAATTCCCATAACCCGCGAGGGCACTTCCGAGGTTCCCGGCGCCGATAATAATAACATTATGCTCCTGATCGAGCCCCAGAATCTTTCCGATCTCGTCATAGAGATACTTTACGTTATAACCGTAGCCCTGCTGGCCGAAGCCGCCGAAATTATTTAAGTCCTGTCTTATCTGGGAAGCCGTGACATGCATTATAAGAGAAAGATCCTGGGAAGAGATCTTCTCCACTCCCGCATCCCTCAATTCCCCGAGAAACCTGAAGTACCGGGGAAGACGCCTTATGACTGCTCTTGAAATCTCTTTTTCCGACATAAAACACCGATCCGGACAAATATTCCGTTAAATCAAAGATCCTTTACTGACGTAACCACCAGCATAACCATCACTGGCGTGTCCATCACTGTCATTCTGAGCGAAGCGAAGAAACCAACACTGTCATTCTGAGCGAAGCGAAGAATCCAACACTGTCATTCTGAGCGAAGCGAAGAATCTTTTTTTTCTTGTGTAAAGATCCTTCGCTGGCGCTCAGGATGACATTTGCCTGACTAACCGTCCTTTGTAAAGCCACAGAATAAAGTATAGTGGATTGTTAAGAAACTGTCAATCTGCCTGAAGGGACTCCCAGCAGTTCATAAGCTCCCTTAATTTTTCCTCAAGCTCCGAAAGCTCCATGGTAAGCTCATTTAATTTCGGGGCATCCGTAGCTATTTCCGGATCTGTCATAAGCTCATTTATTTCTGCAGTCCTTTTCTCGTTTCTGTCTATCTCTTCCTCTATCCGCTTTATATCGTTCTGCTGCTTTCTGATCCTTGCCTGCTCCGCCTTCTGCTCAGCCCAGGACAGTGCATTTTCATCCGCTTCACCATTTCTTAAGTTATTTCCCTTATTCCCTTCCTCTTCCGAAGGCCCTCTGACCGGATCCACACGTTTCTCCAGATAATAATCATAGTTTCCGGGATAATTCGTGATCTCCTTATCCTTAAGGTCCAGTATTCTGGTAGCGGTCTTATTGATAAAGAAACGGTCATGACTTACGAAGAATACCGTCCCCGTATATTCATTTAGTGCTTCCTCCAGTATTTCCTTACTGGAGGTATCGAGGTGGTTCGTCGGCTCGTCGAGAAGAAGGAAATTCGCGTTTGAAAGCATAAGCTTCGATAATGACACCCTGCCCCTCTCTCCTCCGGACAGATCCCCGATGAGCTTAAACACATCATCACCGGTAAAAAGGAAGGATGCCAGTACGTTCCTGATCTTTGTATTATTTAGCATAGGAAAGGCATCGCTCATCTCCTGAAAGAGACTCTTTTCATTATGGAGTACCTGATGCTCCTGATCGTAATAACCGATCTTCACATTTGTACCCGTGCGGAAAGATCCGCTGTCCGCCTTTTCCATTTTGTTGATGATCTTTAGAAGGGTGGTCTTTCCCGTTCCGTTCATTCCGATAAGGGCAACTCTTTCACCCTTCTTTATCTCAAAGGAGATATCCTTAAACAGTGTATTCCCGGGAAAGGCCTTGCTGAGATTCTCGACACTTAAGACATCATTTCCGCTCTCTACGGAGGGAGTTATCCTTATACTGATCTCCCGCTCCTCCTCCGGTCTCTCAAGCCTGTCCAGCCTTGAAAGCAGCTTTTCCCTGGACTCCGCCCTTTTAATGGATTTCTCCCGGTTGAACTGCTTTAATTTGCTTATCACCTCTTCCTGGTGCTTTATCTCCTCCTGCTGATTAAGGTAGGCCTTGATACGTGCATCACGAAGAGCCCTCTGCTTCTCACTGAAGATGGTGTAATTACCGTCATAGGTACGGACCGTCCCCTCCTCCAAGGCAAATACCTTTGTAACCACCCTGTCAAGAAAGAATCTGTCATGGGACACGAGGAGAACCGCACCGTGGTAGCTCCTTAAAAAACCCTCAAGCCACTCGATAGAGGAAATATCCAGATGGTTTGTGGGTTCGTCAAGGATTATAAGATCCGGCCTCGTAAGGAGTATCTTTCCGAGAGCCACCCGGGTCTTCTGCCCTCCGGACAGGTGGTCGCATACCTTTCCTCCCTCCTCCTCCGAAAAGCCGAGCCCCTTTAATACCCCGGTGATCTCGCTTCTTACGGCATAGCCGTTTTTTATTTCAAAGTCATGCTGCAATGTGGCGTAGCGGTCCATGGCTTTATTAAGCTCATCACCGCTTAAGCCCTTCATCTTAAGGGACAGCTCCTTTATCTCCTCCTCCTCATCAAGGATATCCTGCTTTGAAAGGGTAAGCTCCTTAAGGATCGTATTCTCCGATGAAACCGCATCAAGCTGCGAAAGGTAGCCCACGGTAGCCCCGGACTTTAAGGTCACGGTTCCTGCGTCCTTTGGGATAAGCCCGGTAATTATCTTAAGGAGCGTGGTCTTCCCCGTTCCGTTATTCCCCACAAGGGCGCACTTTTCCTTTTCCTCGATATGGAGGGAGCAGTTTTTTAGGAGCTCATTATCCCCGAAGGCTTTATTAATATTGCTAATCTGTAATAACATTGATCTCTTCTACACGTATCATTCTGAGCGCTTCATCTGTCATTCTAAGCGCTTCATCTGTCATTCTGAGCGCTCTATCTGTCATTCTGAGCTCTTCATCTGTCATTCTGAGCGAAGCGACGCATATCCCACATCGAAGATGTGGGATGCCGCCCCGGCGAGGTTTATCCCACATCGGAGATGTGGGATGCCGCCCCGGCGAGGGGTTGCGAAGCAACAGGAAGAATCTTCCCTCCGGGTGGCAAGATCCTTCGCTGACGCTCAGGATGACAAAACCCTACTCAGATTTACAGCCTGCCTCTGACAGCTTTAATAAACTCAAGTGTATTAAGCTTCTTCACATCCGGAAGCTCGGAAATAAGCGCAAGATCCCCTGTCATTTCACCGCTTTCAATGGTATCAAGGGTGGCTTTCTCCAGCCTGTCCGCAAATTCCTGAAGCTCAGCTATACCGTCAAGCTCTCCTCTCTTACGAAGCGCCCCGCTCCAGGCAAAAATGGTGGCAACGGAATTCGTGCTTGTCTCCTCACCCTTAAGGTGCTTATAATAGTGCCTCTGCACGGTGCCGTGGGCTGCCTCGTACTCATACTTTCCGTCGGGGCTCACAAGGACAGAGGTCATCATTGCAAGGGAACCGCAGGCTGCAGCCATCATATCGCTCATGACATCCCCGTCATAATTCTTGCAGGCCCAGATAAAGCCGCCCTTACTTCTCATAACCCTTGCCACCGCATCATCTATAAGGGTGTAAAAATACTCTATTCCCGCTTTTTCGAATTTTTCCTTAAATTCCTCCTCATAGACCCTTTCAAAAATATCCCTGAAATCACCGTCATAGATCTTTGAAATCGTGTCCTTTGAAGCAAACCAGAGATCCTGCTTTACACTTAAGGCATAGTTAAAGCAGCTCCTTGCAAAGCTTTCGATCGAGCTGTCCATATTGTGCATGCCCTGCAGTACGCCCGGACCCTTGAATTCGTGAATGGTTTTTCTGATCTCACTTCCGTCCTCTGCGGTAAAGACAAGCTCGGCCTTTCCGGCTCCGGGAATCTTTATCTCCGTATTCTTATACACATCGCCATAGCCGTGACGGGCAAGGGTAATGGGTTTTTCCCAGTTCCACACATGGGGCTTAACCCCCTTTATAAGTATCGGCGCCCTGAAGATGGTCCCGTCCATAATGCCCCTTATGGTGCCGTTCGGACTCTTATACATTTCCTTCAGTCCGTACTCCTTAACCCTTGCGTCATTCGGGGTAATGGTGGCACACTTTACCGCCACACCGTATTTTAATGCGGCATGAGCGGAGTCAACTGTCACTTTGTCCCCGGTCTCATCCCTGTGCTTTAAGCCGAGATCATAGTACTCACTCTTTAGGTCAATATACGGATAAATAAGCTCATCCTTAATATACTGCCATATAATCCTTGTCATCTCGTCCCCGTCCATCTCGACTATGGGTGTTTTCATCTGAATCTTTGACATTTCTTGTCTATGCCGCTCCTTTCATTTTTCCTTTACTTACCGCTCCTCTAATTAGCTTTCTTAAATACAGTTCCTTTGAAATTATTCTTAAATACTATAAAGAATCCATCCGCTGCATTTCCGGAATAGCTGTAATCCTTCTTTTTTGTCTTTATACTCAGTCCTTCGTCATTTACCGTGATCTTTTTTATCTTATTTTTATTGTAGATAAGACTGATCATATTATCTGACACGGTTCTTTCAATGATATTAAAGGAAAACCTGGTCTTTTTCACACCTTCGGAATAAGGGATGCTGCCCTTTTTCCATTTGATCGTAATCGTAGCGCTGCCCTTACCCTTATTCTTTTTATATGAGACCAAATAGTCCGTACCATAGCTATAGACAGCCCCCTTGTAGATCACATACCCGTCCTTTCCCGGAACTATCTTTTTCCCTGTATATTGATACATCGGGGTGCCCGCCCGGTTTCCGCTTATGGAATCTATGACAATGACATCTTTGCCATCTGTTGTTTTATATGTATTATGCTGCTTATCCAGATAGAGAATGATCTCCTTTCCTTCGTCAGTCTTAAATACAACCTCCTCTATCTCTTCCTGTTCCTTTTTCTTCTCCTCTTCCTCTTTCTTTTCTTCCTCTTCCTTCTCCTGCTCTTCTTTCTTCTCCTCTTCCTCTTTCTTTTCTTCCTCTTCCTTCTCCTGCTCTTCTTTCTGCTCTTCCTCTTTCTTCTTCTCCTCCTCTTTCTTCTCTTCCTCTTCCTCAGCGCTTTTCACCTTTATGCTGATACTGGCCGTGTCAGAATCAAGGTAATTCTTATCGCCCTCCCTGTACACGGAAATCACAGCCTCTCCCGTGCCGTTAATGCGTACAAGACCGTTTTCGTCCACCTCCAGAACCCCTGTATTATCTGAGGAAAAAACAAACGCTCCCGTTCCGTCTCCTCCCGATGCCGTGACATTAAACGAGCCCTCGCTGTATTGCCTCTCGTTTCCTCCCTCACAGCTTACGGAAATACGGGATTGCGAAGCCTTTGAAACCGAAAATACCCACTCACTTCCCACAATATCCTTCTGCGCCCCGTGAGAGCTTCCTCCCGACACATCTATCTTTACCCGGTAGCTTCCCGCATCAACGGGAGCATCGCTCCTCCATTCTTCTGAAGAGTCTTCACAATAATAAACCGTGATCTCACCCACGTCCTTACCATTGGACCGGACTTCCACAGCATGGGGATTTCCATCGTAAACAGTCGATGAAGGAGGCGTAAAGTGAAAGTCCCCGCTCCAGAGATCATTGCAGTCCTTTGTGTGTGCGGAGATGCAGAAATTACCGTAACTACCCAATTGTGCTATATCCGACCACCCGTCATTTCCGGGATAAAGAATAAAGCTCTGCCCCGGCTTTATCTCAGTATTTACCTCTAATCCATTGCTATTTGGAGCTTCTATGACCGGTGTTTCGTTCTCCGTAGTCAGTACTATGGAAAAAAGACTGCCTTTTTCAAGAATAACCTTATCATCGAGCTTTATTGTATATATCCCGGGAAACAGGAGCTCCCCGCTCTTTCTTGTCATAAGGATACCGCCTTCCGGTGAGGAGGCATCCTCAAGTCCGGAATATACTTCAAGGGTGTAGTTTCCGACTCCGGCTCCGATTTCTATCTGGATCTCCTCTAATAGCTCCGTATTACTTTCTCCTTTGCCCTTTACCGTAAAGACATTTGCACTCTTAATGCTCTTTCCCTCACTATTATATTTTGAGTTGTTATGAAGCTGGGTATCATAATAGTAATTATTATCATATTCTTCCGCGCCTTCTGAAAGCTCGTAAACATAGGCTGCTTCATTCAGGCTCTTATCTTCATAGGACAGCCAGAAATATGTAAAATGTCCGAATTCTGCCGTATCGGAAGCATTCCAGCTGTTCCGTACAAGCCAGGCACCGTCATTTCCCGGGCGAGAATTAAAGTATGACGCAGGGAAATTGTCATCCCAGCCCACAACACACACGGCATGGTTTGCCTTCTTGTATGTATTGCAATAATATGAATTGTGTGAATTATCATAGTAAGGTGTGTCATTCCAATAGCTTATTCCTGCTATGCCATTCTCCATTATTGCCTGTTTCACGAGCTCCGGATTATTCTTTATATTCATACGGAAAGCATTTTTAAGATGCGAAACGTCATTGGAAAAAGGTTCGGTGACAAGCGTGCCGTTTTTTGCGGCATTCTGGTTTTCCGTATTATACGGAACCTCTGATTCATTAACATATCCAATGCCCTTTGCCAGCACCTGGGCCGAAAAATGGAGATTCCCCCCCCAATCAAGGCAGTTGCTTCCTGTAAAGCTTACCGAGCCTCCCTGCTCATAATCCCCCACGACCGGGTTTTCGACCTCCGTAAAACAGCTGTTGATAAGGTGCATTTCACTGTAATCAACGCTTTTATCCCTTTCGCCCTTTGCGATCTGGTACATTTCGCCAAGAGCGATCGCAGAATGAGCCCAGCAGGTTCCGTAAGGACTCTGGTTTCTCGTAGGAGTGCAGTGTACTTTTAAGTAGTTCCTGATATCATTTTCCTCTGTGTAGGAAGCGGGAAAAGCCTCATGCAGGGATCCGGAAGGCAAAGAGGAGGCGCGAAGCATCCCTTCTTCATTACTCTCTTCTTCATTGCTCTCTTCACCGTCAATGGCTTCCAGTCCCTCTCTATAGGTAATATCCGGATCAAGGGAAGGCACATTCTCATCCCAATCCATTGAGATATAGCCGCAGCTTTCGGAAGAAGGCTCTGTATCCTCCTCTGCTAAAACAGGGCAGATATTCAGGGTAAAAAGAGCCGAAAAAAGAATAATAAAAAAGCGTAGCGGGAAATAATGAAGTTTTCTGCAGGATTTATTTTCCTTCATGAATATAATCTCCTAAAAAAATCAATCGAAAACGGAAAATGAGCTTTCCATTTACTATAACACATTTGAAAATATACTGTCATCCTGGGCTCTTCTGTCATCCTGAGCGTCAGCGAAGGATCTTTTTCCCATATGGGAAGATTCTTCGGGCTTCGCCCTCAGAATGACAAGCTTACTGTCATCCTGAGCGTCAGCGAAGGATCTTTTTCAGCGAAGGATCTTTTTCAGCGAAGGATCTTCTCACATGTCCTTCAGTTCGGAATACGCCATCGGCACCGCAAGGAGAAGCGACAGAATATCCGCCGCGGCCTGTGTGGCCTCAACCCCCGTAAGACCGAAAAGCTTCGGAAGGATGAGGATTAACGGCACGAAAAAAAGCCCGCTCCTCGCGGCCGAGGTAATGGAAGCTTTGACTCCCTTTCCTATGGCCTGCAGCATCATATTGGTGATAACGGTAAATGCGAGAAGAGGCAGCGCTGCCGCCTGGAACCTCAAGGCAGTCTTCCCCACCTCTATGACCGCCGGATCATCCCTGAAAAAGCCTATGACGGAGGGAGCAAAGATAATACAGAGAGCCGACATGATCAGTAGAAAAATCGTACCGTACTTAACGCAGAAGAAAAATCCTTCCTTCACCCTGTCCTTTCTGCCGGCTCCGTAATTAAAGCCGCACACGGGCTGATAGCCCTGGCCAAAGCCTATCATAGCACTTGCCGTAAACATCATAACCCTTGTGGTTACGCTCATTCCCGCGATAGCAGCATCCCCGTAAATACCGGCTGCCCGGTTCAGCATTGCAGTTGCAACCGCCGCCAGTCCCTGCCTGAAGAGCGATGCCGCACCGCCGTTTATTATCTGTCCGGCATAATAATGATTTACCCTGATATTGGAAAGCTTAAGGCGGATATTCTCACCTCTGGAGCAGCCATACAGAAGAATAAAAAAGCTTATGACCTGTCCGCTTACTGTGGCAAAAGCCGCTCCGCTGACCCCCAGCTTAAAGCCGAAAATAAGAAGGGGATCCAGTCCGATATTTAATACCGCACCCGCAAGAAGCCCGTACATAGCGTAGATCGCAGATCCCTGAAACCTTAACTGGTTATTTAAGGTAAACTGCCCCATCATAAAGGGAGCCCCGAGAACTATTATCCTTAAATAGTCCTTCGTATCCTTCAGGGTATTCTCCGTAGCACCGAGAAAAATAGAAAGGGGACTTAAAAAAAGAATTGCAAGCAGTGCCAGAATGACACCGAAAGCCATTGAGAGGAAAAGGCCCGTGGCCGCGATCTCTCCGGCCTCTTTCTTATTACCGGCTCCGAGCATCCTTGAAAGGCAGGTTCCCGAGCCCTGTCCGAAGAAGAAGCCGAAGGCCTGTATAACCGCCAAGACAGAAAAGGAAAGACCCACTGCGGCAATAGCCTCAGTGGAGATCCTTCCCACAAAGAAGGTGTCGGCCGCATTGTAAAGAGCCGTCACCAGCATGCTTATTACAGTCGGTACCGCGAGCCTCATTATAAGCCGCGGCACCGGCGTTTCCGTCATATCCTTAAATCTCTTATCCGTTTGTCCGGCCATACCTTACCTGCTTAGCGCCGGTCCCTTTGTCATCTGACCCGTATCCTCCACCTGAACAGAGCAGCTGTTCACCACGCCTCCGGCATGGGTACGGAGTGTCACCCGCCCCTTCTTTAAGGCGTATATCTTGCCGCTTACCGGATCTACATAGGCCACCTGATCATTAGTGCTTTTCCACTCCACGTTCTTCAGCTTGGTCCTTGAAAGCTTCAGCTTCGCAGTCTTATTTATCTTCATGACCAGAGTTTTTTTCCGGAGTACAGGCGGTTCTATATGTACCTTGGTGGAAATGATCTGTCCGTAAACCGCAGCGTATACGATCACATCACCGGCAGTAAGAGCCGTCAGCTTCCCGTTCCCGTCAACCTCGGCGGAACCTATACCCATTATCTCGTTGGTACTGACTTCATTCATTGAGATACTTCTGTTCCCGGAGGTGCTGTTCCCTGAGGTTGTGTTTCCCTTTTTGGTATAAGCCTCCGCCGCAGCCTTCTCTATATCATTCCAGGAAGGACTGTTTACAGACAATGACCCCTCCGGCAGAACATTCCAGCTCACAATGTCATATTTTTTCAGCCTCTTTATCTTAAGCTTCTTCTTCTGTCCGGTCTTCAGCCTGTAGAAGGTCTTCGCAAACTTCGGAACCTCACTCCTGAAGGTTGCGGTAACAGCCTTATTATTGTAATAAGCCTTTATCTTTGCCTTACCGCGCTTTCGTACGGTAATAATGCCGGTCTTCGAATCAATGCTTGCAACACCGGGATTTGAGCTTGCCCATTTGTCAGGCGGGAAGCCGCTTACCGTCAATGCCTCATTGGCATCCAGCTGCTCTCCTGCGGCATAGGCAAACATATCCTGAAGCTCCTGCTTCAATACAAATACTCTTACCGAAACCGGATATTCACTGCCGTCGACCTTTGTCGCGGTGATCCTGGTCTCACCCAGCTTCTTTCCCTTTACTACCCTCTTTCCCTTGCTGAACTTTACGATACTCTTGTCATAGCTGTACTTTAGTCCGGACTCCTGAAAATACTCGGAAAGAGATGCTTTTCCTTTCCTAAGGAGACGCACCCAGTATATCCCGTTCTGCCTGTCCTCATCCTCCTCGGTCCAGGTGATCCACCTGGCATAGAGGTACATATCCTCCATAACGGTGTCTTTTTCAAAATCCCACTGCTTTGAATAATCTGTATCCGTATACCACCCCTGGAACTTGTGGTCTGCCCAGGTGGGATCCTCAGGCTTCGCCGCCAGAAAGCCCTCCGACACTGTCTGCGCCGGAACCTCCGACCCTCCCATTGAATTGAAGGAGATGGTGTGCTGGGGATACATCGGCTCTCCGTTTTCCTTCCACTGAGCTATAAAGGTGATATCCTCGGTAACTACAAAATTCGGATCAGGTTCCTTATTATTCTTTTTATTCAGCCACCTCACAAAATCATATCCCCTGTAACCATAGGCTGGATTCAGAGGATCCGGTTTCCCGTTATCTCCAAAATCATCCGGTATCATAGGTAATAACGAACCGCTTGGAACAACCTTTCCCCAGAAAATATTTTCGCTGGTTGTCCCTTTGGATATGACAACATATTCAACGGCACAGCCGAGAAGCCACTTTGCGTGAAGTGTCATATCATTATATATTCTGGATTCACTGGTTATTTCATTTCCATCCTCATCATACCAGCCCGCAAACTTCCAGTTTCCGCTTACAGTATCATAAGGGATCATTGATCTGTACATCAGCTGGCTTCCGCTGACCACATTCTCAACGATTATCATTTCTTTCAAGTGTTTATTCTCGGATTTATTCAGATATTCCTCCGAATATATCTCATTATATCTGCGGTCAAGAGTAATGGTGCAAAGCTTCTGCCAATGTGCGGTAAACACCCTGTCTCTGGTATTGTCAATGGTCTTTATCACCGAACTGCATTCCTGTCCATCCTCATTAAACCAGCCTAGAAATTCATATCCCGGACGGTAAGGCATCTTTTCCAGGGTATATGGTCCCCCTTCGGAAATATTATGTTCTTTCCCCTTGTACGTAACAACATCATCTATCCCGTCACCATCCATATCCCAGTTATATACATAGGTCATATCGAGGTAATGCTTGAAATTCAGGTAATACTTTCTTGCCATCTTTGGATAAAGCACACCATCCAGATCCAGACGGTAGCCCTTTTCCTGACCTAATACCGGTCTCTCAGACCACCATCCGGTAAAAACATAATTCTCATCTGATCCGTATTTTTCTTTCCAGTAATTAGATGACAGACTGTTAATTTCTGCCTTATTCTCACTGGTCAGAGTGGTATTCATCTTGACATTCACACTGCCCAGTTTTTTATTATCAGCATCAAAAAAATCAAGTGTCTCATATTTTATGTAATAGGCAACAAGATTGGTATTTCCTTCAAATGTATAAGAGGCACGGGTTTTCCGGCAGTTGTCGTTTTCCGGAAAACCAACAGCATCGGGATCATTTTTATCTCTCAGTATTATGACCTTTCTGTCTTTTATCTGCCATCCGACAAACTTCATTCCATCTGCTTTGGGATCGTCCGGCCAGTCATTAAGCTTATTATTGAGAGAGACTGAACGGTTAGCTTTGGTTTTCCCATTACTGAATTCCCCCTCGCCCGAATCAAACTCAATATTAAACTTTCTCTTGCAATCCATTTTCAGTGTAATATCATTTGGAATTACGGTATTCTCATTAAAGTCCCCACTTCTATTTAAGTACCATCCATCACACCAATAGTCATCAGAATATATTTCATACAGCTTATTTCCGAGCTTTTCTTCATTTTCTTTTATTGCCTTTCCTACAGATACTGAAATAGGATCAAGCGGATTTCCGTTAACATCTGTTTTGATTCCGTAATCCTGCTTAAATGAAACAATGGCATGCTTATAGGGCGAAAGAATTATCCTCCCGGGTTTAATATCGTCGTTGTTTATCCCCAAAGCCACATACCTCTGTGACATTGCTGTATAATCATTCTGACTGGCTACAACGCCATAATAATAGATATATTTTATATTTCCGCAGTTTTCAAAGATAAAATCATTCGGAGTACCACTCAATCCGGTTACTCCTGCCGGCAGGTACACCTCTGTCACATTACTGCAACCCTTAAAAGCACTTGCATTTATTGTTGTTGTTTTGGAATTGGTAGTTCCATCACTATTTCTATTTCCTATTTTTATTATAGAAATACCTTCACATCCGATAAAGGCCTGGGTTTCTATTGTCTCCACACTGTCCGGGATCTTTAATATTCCATTTATTTTACATCCTTCGGCAGCATTGGCGCTTATGGATGTTGTGCCATCTTCAACTTCCAAAGGGCCACTGTATCCCGGAGGGACCATAACTAATTGCCCGTGAGATCCTTTTGTATAAAGCGATGCATCCGGTTTATCAGAGGTTCTATAAGTTGGATGACTATTATTATCCGGAACGGAAAAAGAAACCAGCGAAGTACATCCGATAAATGCCTGCTGCCTGATCAAAGTAATGTGATTATTAACAGTAAAATAATCTAAGCCTGTAAAATCCTTAAAAGCCCTACTGTCTATCGTACAAGTGTAATCAGTTCCGTTCTCCAAAAATCTAATCTGTTTTATCTCACTGCGTTTCATACTGATATGTTCAGTTGCACTTTCAATTTGTTCTCCCATTGCCGTCAGAAAAACATGAATTTCATTAGCACTTATTATAAGCGTATTATTATCAACCCAGAACACAAATCCCTTACCATTTCCCGAAACCTGACTGTTTCTGTATGATTCATCATCACTACCGGATGTGAGAAGAGGAGTGCTTTTCAGTGAACTTGTTTTAAAATATGCTGATGGACTTCCCTCCGGATCGGCCGTATCAGTGTCCGGTTCCGAATCCCCCTCATTCACAGCAGTTACCGGCGAGGCTGATTCTGTATTTTCATAAGCTGATTCCCCAATTTCTTCTGCTTGTACGGGAATACAATTGATTATGAACATCATAACCGCAAGAAAAACAGCTATTCTCTTTTTCAGATTCCATTTATTCATTGTAATCCTCCCTCCGCCGTTCCCCGGCGAAAGTATTTGTAAAACCAGCTTATTCAATACTGTTTCGGGACAGTCCCGAGTAATCCTGCTTCCTTGCGGGTATTATTACGGTTCTTCCTCCCACTATCTTTCCGGTTCCGTAGAGATCCGGGTCTGAGGTATCAATCTCCTTATACGGAGCCCTTATCCCCCAGGGTGTATTAAATATGACCTCTCCGCCGTCACTCACCTGTCCATCCGGCTCTTCCCCGTTATTACCGGAGACTCCCTTTTTCTTTCCGCTATCCTTCCCGCCGGCACCTGTCAGCTTTTTATACTTTCTCTCGGCCTCTTCGAGACTGATGGTATTGTCGCTTAAGGTTTCTGTCCCCTCAAAGGCGCTGTCTGCTATGAAGCCTATACTTCCCTCTGTAGCAATGTACTTCAGATTCTTACAATCCCTGAATGCGTATTCCTCAATGGAATTCACGGAATTCGGAAGATAAACAAATTCCAGAGCGTTGGCATTTGTAAAGGCAAAGGGTGTTATGGAAGAAACATTATTTGAAACCCTTACCCTTTTCAGGTTCTCCGCGCCCCAGAAGGCGTAAGGTGCGATCTTTTTAACGGAAAAGGGCATTACATATATCTCACCCTGCCGTCCGGGAGCCATTTCAATAAGCTTTGTGGAGTCCCGGTTATAAATCACATTGTCATTTAAGAAAAAGTTACTGTTTGTGTCCGGGATACTTATGCTCTGAAGAGCCCCGTCTCCCGCAAATACACCGTTCCCAAGGGTTTTCAGTGTCACGGGAAGCTGTACACGGCTTAAACCCGTACACATTGCAAAAGCGCTGTCGCCAATGGATTCCGTTCCGTACTGGAGATAGAGTTCCTTCAGGTTCTCACAGCCGTAGAAAGCCTTTGAGCCGATCACCTTCACATTGCCCGGGATAACTATGCCCTCCAGACTCTTATCCCCTGAAAATGCCTCATTTCCGATGGCCTTCACATTGGTCGGGATACTGACCCATTTGGCGCCGTCCTTTATATCATACCGGACCAGGCAGCCGTTTCCGTTAATCTCCATAGAGCTTGCAGCCATAGAGGCTTCAGGCCTTATGAAAAGGAGACTTAAACCAAGCACTGCTATGATGCCGGCAATGACCGGCTTCAGTTTCTTATGCTCGCGGCATCTGGCTTCGGATCCTTCTTCAGGAATAAGAATACGGACAATGCTGCGAGACCTATAGCCAGCACCCACTTGGGGCTTATTGGGTCTCCGGTCTTCGGGGTATTATCGAGATCCCCTGCCGTAAGATTATTGGTGTCCACATAGAAACCGTATGTGGAGAAGTGGGTCGCCGTAAAGGTTGCACAGGGAGCCCCGTCAATCATTGAATACCTTGTGGACAGATTCTCCAGCTTACCGCTGTGGTCAACTGCCGCCACCTTGTTGTTTCCGCCGTAAAGCGCGAGCTCCTCTGGGATAGGTATGGTAAGGGTGACCTCAATTCCCTTAGGATCCTCAATCTTGGTCTCTCCTGTGGAATCATAGAGACTTATGTCCATGGCGAAATCCCGGTATCCCGATACCTTGTCTCCGTACTTATCAATAAGAGCCTTTGAAAACTCCTCATTCGCTTCATCGGTCTTCGTGATCTTTATCACATAATTATCCGTTGTTCCCTCGATCGAACCCGAGGCATCCCCTATCCCCGTATCCCCGGTGTCCACGGGAATGGAATGTCCGGTGGATCCGCCTGCATTGTTTTCATTGCCCTGGGCTTCATTTGCACTCTCAGAAGAGCTGCTGGAGGTAGTAGAGCTGGAGCTCGAGCTCGAACTACTGGAACTCGAACTGCTGGAGCTTGAACTACTGCTGGAGCTCTTGCTGGAGCTTTTGCTTCCCGAGCTTGAAGAGGTTGTTTTTAAGATCGAGAATTTTCCGGAATTGTAGCCAAAATAGTTTCCTATTCCTTCGACATAGGCTGCTGCGGTCTTCTTTCCCTTCTTTACATTATTCTCATAGCGGATAAATACCCAGTCCGTTCCTTCGGCCAGCTCGGTATTCCTGTCATAATCAAATACGTGTATGGCGGGTTTCACGAGCTGTCCGGTATATGCAGCATTTTCGACCTCTACCGCGCACTCCGCGATATTCCTCCTGATGGCAAAATTGGTGGATACCGTTCTTGCATTGTAATCACCAAGTCCGGTAACTATGGCCTTTGCTTCTCCCGGATAATAATTATCCTCATATCTTACATAATAGTCATAGTCCTCCCTCAATACATTCCGGGTATCACTCTTATCCCGGACTGTCAAGTCGGGTTCTATCGTGGAAGCGGTAAATTCAAATTCATTCGGATACAGTTTATCTACTATCAGATCTCTCGGGCCGACCGGATCGCCTCCGCCGCCTCCGCCGCCTCCTTCATCAATAATCTCGTAATCACCGGATAATACAGCAGCGGTGTAATTTCCCTTTCCTTTTACAGATACCTTGAATATCCCGGCCTTATCGGTATCAATAGTCCAGGAGGAATTATACTCCTCGTAATCTGTGCCTGGTCTTAAATAAGCCTTTGTTTCAGGATCATACACAGCAAAGTCAGCGGTTTTCCCCTCCTCTTCCTCCTTGGTGGTTCCGGGAGTGAGAGTCTTCTTGAAAACACGGTTTTCACTTGTGAGCTTTTGCGGAGAAGTGATAATATGAAGCTCGCATTTACTGAAATCCTTTCCTTTACCTTCGCTTGTACCATTCCATATCAGCCCGTCTAATGGGTTTTCGGCAAGGACATAGGTGCTGTCATCTTCGCCCTCTGTTACACCTGAAAGGTAGTATTCCAGTCTGTCCTTTTCGTCATTCCCGAATACTTTGTTTCCGTAATTAACTTTCTGTCTCTTCACATTAACGTAAATCTTATGAACACCGTTCTCCAGATTATCCTCCGATGTTGCTCCGGCATTCGCAAAAGCGGAATTCTCAACATCTGAAACAGAGGAGCCCAAAGTAATGTTGGAGAGATTGCCGGTTTCCGCAAAAGCTTCTTCCCTGATTGCGGTAAGATTTTCGGCACCTGTAGTATCCAGACTCTTTATATTCTCATTTCCGTAAAAAGCTCTTTTCGCTATCTCCGTGGTTTTTCCGGGAACACTGTAATATTCGGTTCCTTTATTTCCCTCCAGAGCCTCAATGATTCTTACTCTTCCCTCATTGCCGGGGTCTTTTTCAAACACAACTCCGTCCGCTTCATCACACTCATAATACGGATTCCCGCTGAAATCAATATGTGCAAGCTTTTTACATCCATAAAACGGAGGATCATCATCTTCTCCCCTGAATCCGTTATATTCAAGCGAAGTGGGGAGCTTTACGCTTGCCAGATTAACGCAGCCGTTAAACTGCCTGTTTGGTATCTTTTTTAACCCGTCGATCCCGTCATCCTCAATTGTTAATTCTTCAAGCTTCTGATTATTCATCATAGTGATTCCCAAATAATTCACTCCAGACGGAATAGTCAGCTTGTCACGCACAGACTGGGGGGAATACTCCGTTAAGGTCGTTCCGCCCCCTTTGGAATATGCTTTTCCACTCAGATTCTGAACCGTAAGCCCATAACCACAGGTGGATACATCCGCATTATGAAAAGGAATATAATTCTTTTCCGTAGTGCTTCCCTGTATCATATTATCCATACAGTAGATAAACAGCTCATTATCCGCCGCAATGAGTCCTGTGACTTCAAGCCTGGAATTACCGTTATTTAATGCATCCGCACCAACCTTTGTGAATTTTCCGGGTGCTACCAGACTTGTAAGCTTCAGACAGTTTGAAAAAGCATTTTCCTGAAGCTCTGTGCAGGATTCAGGCAGGATTATCTGTTTATACGGAGCATCTGAGGTAAATGCACCGGGACTAACACTTGTAAATTCAAAATCTGACAGATCCAGAGAGGTTTCCGTTCTTTTCGTCGAATCGACCAGATACAATACTCCGTCCTTGATGCCGATGCCGTCCTTTTCTTCTCCGCCGTCAAGGGGGGAGAAATTAATCCCGTTATCGTTTGCATAGTTGAAAATAGCTGAAGGGCTGGAATCATATGTTCTGAATGCATGTATTGTCAGGATTGAACTCGGATTCAGGATTTTTGAATTGATCTTGCAATCCTTGCTGCTTTTCCCGTAATCACTGCTTCCCCCGTCGTTATTGATCAGGTAGAAATCCTTGATTCCCGGAGCGTATCGGAAATACTCTTTTGGTATTTCAGTAATTCCATAGGGAATATATACCTCTTCAAGAGTACCGCAATTGTAAAATGTCTGGTTTCCTCCGTTCAGCTTGATACAGCTGTCAGGAAGCTTTATTTTCTGCAGGCTTTCGCATAGACAGAATACTCTGTCATTAAGCTCCGTAATCTTGCATTTATCAAAGCCATCAACAGATTCCAGTCTCGTACAGCCTTCAAATGCACCTATTCCTATAGTCGAAACATTTTCCGGTATCGAAAGCCCTGTCAGAGTTTCACAGCCGAGAAATGCATCCATTCCGATAGAAGTTACTGACTGCGGAAGGGAAACCTCACTTAGCTTGGTACATCCGAAAAAGGCATTATCCTCTATAGTCTCAATCTTTCCTCCGGTAAATGTGACCGACTGGAGATCAGAATTCATAAACATTGAATTACTGATAATATTCAGTTTGTCTGTCCCATTAATGGTAACATTCTGGATTCCACTGTCAGCAAAACAACTTGCGCCAAGCTTTTCGATGCCTGATGGCAGACTGAAGGTATGCAGATTTTTACATTTCTTAAATGCATCCTTTCCTATTTCCCTTACGGAAGCCGGAAGATTTACGTTAGTAAGCCCCTGATCATTCTTAAAGCAGCCTTCTCCGATCTTCCTGATTCCATCGGCAACATTCACATTTGTCAGCCATTCCGTACTGCCGGCCCCATCATTCGCATCCAGCTCATCTACAGAATAGACTTTATACGTAGTATCGATGTGATCCTTATCTGCAACAACCGCCGGAACATCGAGAGACGAAATCTCCGTCATACTGGTCTTTTTTACTCCGTCCGGTGCATAGCTCTTTATAAAAGCCACTTCTCCGTTTAATTCACTGTCTTCGTCCGGAGTGACTGTATTTACATCAAAAGTAAAGATAATGCCGTTAGCTTCATCCCTGTATGTATATCCTCCCTGCTGCCAGGCTTTAACCTCCGGCGCCGGAACGGCCGCCACGATTATGGCGGTGATCATAAGAAGTGTAGCGATGGTACGCCGGACGCTGCTCTTCAGTCTGTATTTCTTTTTCTTCACGGTCTTCCCTGCCATGTTAATTGCTCCTCGTATTAATTAGTTCTATTATTACGAATAATGGTTCATTCATTCCGCGTTTATTTTCCATATTCTTTCCACCAGAGCCTGTTCTATTTCATTCATGTTTGTTTCAAGCATTATCCCGTTATTGTCCATAACCATGGCACTACCGGTATTTCTCAAATTCAGGACAGTAATGAAACCGTCCTTCCTGGTAAAAGCATAACCCTCTACGATCATATCTGCATTATCTGCGATTTTTTTTACTTCTTCTTCACACATAGCCAAGCCTGACCTTCTTTATGTTTTTCAGAAAAGATTCCGGTGACATATATAAGTTTTCCAATATCGGCAGAAGATCAATATAATCTTCATGCTCCGGTTTACCCACATCCTTCGCCATTACAACAATATAACCATTATCCCACTCTTTTACCGCAGTATATCTTTCGAGATGCTTCCCCGTAAGAAAAGTAATGGTTGTGTCTCCATATGAAAACAAAGTATACTCCCCCTTATTGCTTAGAAGAGCTACAGAATCATTCGAATTCATAATATTGTTCCTCAGAATCCAAAAACCCCGATATCTTGTATGCTCTGCCCGAAAACAGACGCACTTATAGTATATCTCATTTAGAATTATATCGGTAATATGCCCGCAAATGTTTACTCATGTTTTTAAAATTGAACAGTCCGGATTTTTGAATGGTACTTTCAAGGAATTGTTGTAAATTGTTTACCTGCGAATGGAATAATCTATGATCAGGAATTTCTTCATTTTGAAGCTCTTTTTCTTGTCAGCAGGTTCAGATCCTGCATATATCAATACGAGTAATTATTGTGGGCAGGTAGCAAAAAAACCTGGGGAATAGTGGAACAAAGTGCGTTTATTTTACACTCTTTCAACTCCTCACAAAAAGAAAATGCGTTTTTTCCGATAGATACTACCGTTTCGGGCAATTTAACCGTATCGATTCTGGTGGCGGAAACATCACCGTCCGCATAAACATTACAGGAAAAGCACCCGATAAGCAGTGAGATAATGATAAGTAATGCAATTCACTCTTTTTATTTCGCATATCTCTCCAGAATGTAATCAGTAAGCGCCTTGATTCCGGAGTCGGTTCCGGAAACATTTTTTCCGAGAGCTGTCTCAAATACCGGGGCGTCGTTTACGGCATCCATCCCCCTCTTAAAATTCGCGCTGTCAAAGCCCACCGCTTCCTTTAAGTCACACTTGGTAAGAGCCACCGCGTCCACATATGAAAACATGGGAACATACTTAAAGGGCTTATCGTCACCTTCGGGGACAGAGGCGCATACAATACGAAGCTCCTCGCCAAGGTCAAATTCCGCAGGACAGATAAGGTTTCCCACGTTCTCTATGAAGCATATCCCGTTCTTAAAATCCAGACTGTCATATCCGGACTTTATTACAGCGGCGTCCAGGTGACACTCACCGCAGGTATTGATCTGGCTCGCCTTTACGCCCTTTGCATTAAAATCATCCGCATCTATGGAGGAATAGAGATCCCCTTCAATAACAGAGGAAGCGATCCCCCTCTCCTTTAGCTCCGCACATACAGCCTTCAAAAGAGTGGTCTTTCCCGCTCCCGGAGCCCCCATGATATTGGCCATCAGTACGTGATCTTTCCTGTAGATCTCCCTGTTTTCTTCCGCTATCCTCTTATTCTCTCCGAGAAGTTCCTTCATTACTATTATTTCTGACATTTTATTCTCCTTATATTTTACTGTCATCCTGAGGGCGTAGCCCGAAGGATCTTTCCTATTTCCTGTCATCCTGAGGGCTTCAGCCCGAAGGATCTTTCCTCCGGACATAAAAGATTCTTCGCTTCGCTCAGAATGACACACTGCTCAGATTCTTCGCTCCGCTCAGAATGACAATTGACATCAGTACGAAGGACTGATGTCACGGCGACATCTTTGAGCGATAGCGAAAAGATGTTGGTTGTAGAGGTTTAAGAGTTTCTTCGCTCCGCTCAGAATGACAGGTCTCACCCATCGTGTCTGATGTTCACATCCAGCTTGTTGTAGGTGATCTCGACACCCTCACTGTCAAAGGTAAGCTTCACCGTCTCATTAAAGCTCCAGTAAGCATTCCAGTATTCCGCCGTTTCCACATAGAATCTACAGCCAATGGTAACCGCACTGTCATCAAGGGATTTCACGAAAACGGAAGGCTCCTCATTACCCAGATACCCTGGCATTTCCTTTGCCTTTATCTTCAATAATTCCTTTGCCTTCAGGAGATCCGCCTCATAGCTTATTCCAACGGAAAAATCGATCTTCCTTGCAGGAAGCCATGTCACGTTTACTATGGAGGTATTTGCAAGGGCTCCGTTCGGTATCATGACCTCCTTATTGTCGATAGTCGTAAGCCTCGTATAAAAGATGGTGATCTCCGTAACCCTTCCCTCGTTTCCGTGGGAATCCTCCTTTATGTAGTCCCCCACCTTAAAGGGCTTCATCAAAAGTATCACCACGCCTCCGGCAAGGTTCGAAAGGCTTCCCTGCAGCGCCAGTCCCACGGCCAGTGTCGCTGAACCGAAAACCGCCAGGATCGATGCCGCCTCCACGCCGAGCTGCGACGCTATGATAAGGAAAAGGAGGGCATAAAGGGAGATCCTTAAGAAGGAATCGATAAAGGTTATTACTCCCTTTTCACTGCCGGCTTTATTCAGGGACTTATTGATGAGCTTTATGATAAGCCTGATAAGCTTTCTGCCCACCAGGAAAAAAACGACCGCAATAAGGATCCTTACGCCCAGATTAAAGAACAACTCCGGCAGCCCCTGCAGGAATTTTTCAAAAAAGCCCGGATTCAGGTTTTCCTGTATGTCCTTTATGTCCTCTATGCTGCTGATCTCGTCAATGGCGGCAAGATTCTCGTCCAGAGCCTCCACCGCGGCTGTTAAAAATACGGGATTATACACTTACTACTGCACCTCAAAAACTATTACAGAAAGCGGCGGTACCTTTATCCTTATGGAATTCTCCCGTCCGTCACACTCATCCTCGGAGGACTTCAGCACATGGGAATTACGGAAGTCGAAGCCGCCGTACTTTTCAGCGTCTGTGTTAAATATTTCCTTGAATTTTCCGGCCATCGGAACGCCTATCTTATAATTTTTTCTGGGTATATTCTCAAAATTCACCACAACGATAAGGGTATCCTTCTCCTTCTTTGTTTTCCGCATAAAGACAAGGATATTCTCATTGGCTGAAATACAGTTGATCCATTCAAAGCCCGCTTCCTCGAGAGAAAGCTCGTGAAGCGCGGGTCTCTCCCTGTAGAGAAGGGACAGATCCTTTATGAGGGAGTGAACCTCCTTATTCTCATTCCTTTTTAGAAGCTCCCAGTTAAGCTTCCTTTCCGGAGACCAGGCCTCTTCGTCGCCCAGGGCAAGGCTTGCGTCTATCACCTTCTTCCCGGGGTAGGTGAAAAGAAAGCCGAGGGACGCCTTCAGATTCGAATACTTTTCCTCACTGTTTCCCGGCATCTTTGAAAGGAAAGAACCATCTGTAAAGGCGTCATGGGTAAATGGCAGCATAAAGCGCTCCGCATATGCATATACAAGCGAGAAGCAGAGCTCTCCGTAGTGATCCGTCCTGTAGAAGGGATCATAGGAAAGATAGGACAAAAAGTCATCCCTCCAGCTCTCATTCCACTTGAAGTCAAAGCCGAGACCGCCCTCCGCCGTATCCGTTGTCATCCCGGGCCAGGCGGAATTATCCTCAGCTATCATAATGACGCCGCTTTTCTCCTTATGTACCTCATTCGTGATATTCTGCAGAAGCTCCACAGCCTCCAGGTTTTCCTTTCCTCCGTAGATATTCGGCAGATAATCATCCCTTCCGTAGTCGAGGTAGAGCATTGACGCCGTATTGTCAACTCTGAGTCCGTCCGCATGATAGACCCTTGTCCAGAAAAGCGCATTGGACAAAAGGAAATTCCGGACCTCCGGGCGTGAGAAATCAAAGGTCAGCGTCCCCTCGTCCGGATGAAAGCTTCTCCTCGGATCAGGGCTCTCGTAGATCGCTCTCCCGTCAAAGCGCACTAACCCTCCGTTACGTGAATCGAAGTGGGCGGGACTCCAGTCCAGGATAACCCCTATTCCCTCCTTATGCATATGATCAATGAAGTGGAAAAGCTCATCCGGCTTCCCGTACTTAGCCGCAGGGGAATAAAACCCGTAGGTGTGGTATCCCGCTGCCCCTGAAGCCTTATGCTCCATTACAGGCATAAGCTCCACATGGGTATAGCCGTTGTCCTTCAGATACCTTGAAAGCTCCTCTGCCATAGCCTTGAAGCCCTGCTTTTTTTCGTCAAAGGCATCGGTCTTAAGCTCATATATCACCATTGGGCTTTCGCTTCCCTGACGCATATGACGCTCCGCCATCCAGTCCTCATCCGTCCAGTTAAAGGAATCAAGGTCGGTAACTATGGAAGCGGGATCCTCACTGTCCTCGGCGAAAAAGCCATAGGGATCAGTCTTTAATACCACGGTCCCGTTTCCTGCCTTGATCTCGTATTTATAGAGCGTTCCCGCCTTTAATCCCGGGATGAAAATCTCGAATATCCCTGACTCGTCGGGAAGCTTCTCCATTTCATAAACCCTTCCGTCCCAGTCATTGAAGTCGCCAACCACGCTTACCCTCATGGCATCCGGCGCCCAGACGGCGAAATGTACTCCCTCCTGTCCTTCGACGGTAACGATATGGGATCCCAGGGTTTCCCAGGCATAGCGCAGTATCCCGTTCCTGAATTTCTTTGAATTTCTCTCGTGTATTACCTGGGGATAGGCGTAAGGATCCTCAACAGTGATCTTCTTCCCGTCCTTTGTTTCAACCTCATACACATAGTGAAATGGTATCTTCTTTCGTAAAAGAACCGCGAAATATCCGCTCTCATCCATCATTTCCATAGGATAGGGCTCTTTCACCTTATCAGCCTTCACCGAAACACTCTTTGCCTCAGGGAAAAATGCCTGTATGATGGTGCCGCTCCGCCCCGCACTGTGCGGACCTAAGAGTTTCTTCGGATGATCCTCCTCGGAATAAGTGACGGCCTCTATCTCCGCCCAGTCCATGAGATTATATAATTTTTTGTTCATTAGAAGTCCTCCTAGAACCTGTGTATGAATAATCCGCTTCTGAGCTTCGGCTCAAACCAGGTGGATTTCGGCGGCATAAGCCTTCCCATATCCGCAACGGCAAAGAGATCATTGATGTCGGTCGGGTAAAGAGAGAATGCGCAGACGTACTCTCCGGAATCCACCTTTTCCATAAGCCCTTCCATGCCGTGGATCCCGCCTATAAAGGCTATTCTTTTATCGGTTCTGGGATCCTCTATATTCAGTACCGGTGACAGAAGCTCATTCTGGAGAAGGGATACATCCAGATCATCCACAGGATCTCCGGAGAGGATCGTGTCCTTTGCTGTCAGCCTGTACCACTTCCCGCTTATATAAAGTCCGAAATCATGCTTTTTCCCGGGCTTGAAGGGCCTGTCCTCTCCCGTTCCCACATCAAATTTCTTTCTGATCCTGTCCATGAAACGGCTCTCGGATAAGCCGTTTAAGTCCTTCACCACCCTGTTGTAATCAAGTATCATAAGCTCATCCGCAGGGAAAAGCACCGAGAGGAAGTAATTGAACTCTTCGTCACCGTTTGACTGCGTATGGGCTTCTGCCCTCATTTTGCATACCTTCACGGCGCTTGCACATCTATGGTGTCCGTCACAGATATAGATATCGTTTATGCCGTCAAAGGCTCCCCTTATCGCCGCAATATCCCTGTCATCGGAAACTGTCCACACCCTGTGGCGTACATTATCGGAGCTTGTGAAATCATATACCGGGGGAGCTTCCTTTACCCCCTGTACAATGGCTGAGATCACTGGATTTTTCCTGTATCCTAAGAAGATCGGTCCCGTATGCGCAGAGCAGGCGTCGACATGGCGTATCCTGTCGATCTCCTTCTCCTCCGTTGTATTCTCGTGCTTTTTTATCACATTATTGTCATAGTCCTTCACTGAGGAAACTGCAACGACACCGGTCTGACTCCTGCCGTCCATGGTGAGCTCGTAGAGATAGTAAAGGGGCCTGTCCTCCATAATGAATTCACCCTTTTCTATCATCGAATCCAGTATCTCACAGGCCTTCACATAAACCCGGTCGTCATAGGTATCCACATCATCGGGAAATGAAGTTTCCGGCCTGTCAATACGTAAAAAAGACAGAGGAGCGCGTTTGATCTCCTCCTTCGCTCCCTGTCTTGAATAAACATCATACGGCAGCGCCGCGATCTTGTCTGCCAGTCCTTCCCCCGGCCTTATTGCCCTGAATGGTCGTATATCTGCCACGGTTAAATCCTTTCTGTTTCATTATCCTTTGTAAAATCTAGATTCTTCGCTTCGCTCAGAATGACATACTGTTCAGATTCTTCGCTTCTCACTTCACAACGCGGACCCTGATGACCTCCTTCGCATTCTGCACGCGTGTCAGCATGCTTTCCGTAGGCGGTGAATCCAGATCCAGTATGGTTATGGCTCTCTCTCCCTTACTCTTTGAATTCATGGTCGCGATATTTATACCCTCATCACCGAAGGCCGAGGTAAGCCTTGTGAGCACGTTTGCAACGTTATTATGGATTATCATGATCCTGCTCACTGTCTCAGGTCTTCCCATCTCAATGTCAGGTAAATTCACGGAATTCCTGATATTTCCGTTTTCCATATAGTCCCTGAGTTCCTTTACGGCCATCACGGCACAGTTCTCCTCAGATTCCTCGGTGGAGGCTCCGAGATGCGGCGTTACTATACAGCCCTCTTTTCCGAGAGTGACCGGATTCGGGAAGTCCGAAACATATTTACGGAGCTTCCCCACCTTAAGAGCCGCAACAACGGATTCCTCGTCAACCAGCTCGTCCCTTGCGAAATTAAGGAGAATGGCGGTATCCTTCATTAGCTTGATCGCATCCGCATTTATCATATGTCTCGTGGAATCGAGAAGCGGCACATGGATCGTGATATAATCACAGTTCGCATATATCTCCTCAACCTGATGTACATGCTTTATGGAACGGGAAAGATGCCAGGCCGCATCAACCGAAATATAGGGATCATAGCCGTAAACCGTCATTCCGAGATTCGTGGCCGCGTTTGCCACCTTTACCCCTATGGCTCCGAGTCCTATGACTCCAAGCTTCTTCCCGTTTATCTCGGTTCCAGCGTAGTTCTTTTTCTGCTTTTCGGCGGCTTTTGCCACGTTGGGATCGTTTAAGCCTTCGCTTTCAAGCCATTCCATCCCTTCGAAAATCCCTCTTGATGCATAGAGCATTCCGGCAAGTACCAGCTCCTTTACGCCATTTGCATTTGCTCCGGGGGTATTGAAGACCACTATGCCTCTTTTTGCGCACTCCTCAAGTGGGATATTATTAACACCGGCTCCTGCTCTGGCAATGGCAAGGATATTGTCCGGGATGGTAAGCTTATGCATATCCGCACTTCTTACCAATACACAGTCCGCCGCGGAAAAGTCATCGCATGTCACGTAATTATTGTCGAATTCCTTAATACCTATCTCAGCGATAGGGTTTAGCATATGATACTTGAACATTCTTCTCTCCCCTTATCCGTTCTTCTTTTCAAAATCTTCCATAAACTGCACAAGCTTCGAAACACCCTCTTCCGGCATCGCATTGTAGATCGATGCCCTCATGCCTCCGACGGTCCGGTGTCCTTTTAAGTTTACAAAACCCGCTTCCGTTGACTCTGCGATAAATTTTTTATTCAGCTCATCATCCCCGGTCACAAAGGGAACATTCATAAGTGAACGGTATTCCTTCTCAACAGTGCCCTTGAACATCTTCGAAGCGTCAAGGTAATCATAGAGGATCTTTGCCTTCCTCTCATTCTTTTCCTTCATGGCGGAAAGTCCGCCCTGCTTCTTTAACCACTTGAATACCAGTCCGCAGGTATAGATCGTAAAGCAGGGAGGGGTATTGAAGAGTGATCCCGCATCTGCCTGGGTCTTATACTTAAGAAGCGTGGGGGTTTCAGGCAGTGTATCGTCGGTTATAAGATCCTCCCTTATAACAACTATGCACATTCCCGCCGGTCCCACATTCTTCTGCACACCACCGTAAAGAACCGCATACTTTGTAATATCGTGCGGTTCAGAAAGAAACATTGAAGAAACATCAGCTATGAGATCCCTTCCCTTCGTATTTGGAAGCTCCTTATATCTGGTGCCGTATATCGTGTTGTTCTGGCAGATATAGACATAGTCCATGTCGTCGGTTATCGGAAGATCCGAAACATCCGGGATATAGCTGAAGGTCTTGTCGGCACTGGATGCAAGAGCTACCGCATCTCCGTATCTCTTTCCTTCCTCCCAGGCCTTCTTCGCCCACTGTCCGGTGATGATGTAGCCCGCCTTCCTGTTCTTCATAAGGTTCATCGGGATAGCGGAAAACTGTGTCCAGGCACCACCCTGCAAAAAGAGCACCTTGTAATTCTCAGGAATTCCCACAAGCTCCCGGAAGTCCTTCTCCGCCTCATTGATTATGCCCTCGAACACCTTGGAACGGTGGCTCATCTCCATAACGGACTGTCCGGATCCGTGATAATCCAGCATCTCCTCCGCACAGGTCTTTAATACCTCCTCGGGCATCATGGCGGGTCCCGCCGAAAAATTATAAACTCTTCCCACTTTACTGCTCTCCTTCCTGTGTTTTTATGATTCGAACGCCAAAAGTATTGAATCACTGTTTTGATACAACGAATTGCTCCGTTGCTTTCAGCAACTCCCGTAATTCTACAATACTCGCATTCCGCGAATTTACTGCGTAAATTGCTACATGCTCGTGTTGTTTGACGCCCAAAGTCAAATGGCTTTTTGAACAAGTTCAAACGCCATTTGGACTTTTGGCGTTTGTATCATTTTATTACTGTAATACCGCAAGTCATTTGCGGCGCACTATTTGTCATTCTGATCGGCACTTGTCATCCAGAGCGGCACTTGTCATCCTGAGCGGCATTTGTCATCCTGAGCGGCATTTGTCATCCTGAGCGAAGCGAAGGATCTTTTTACAAGTCACTCTCATCAAACACTTCCGATATCGCCTTGCCGGGAGGAACCATGGGGTAGACACTGTCGTCCTTTTCTATCACGCAGTCAATTACCACCGGGCCCTCTGCCTCCAGGGCTTTCTTCAGTAACTCTTCAGTTTCTTCTTTTTTCGTGATCCTGAAGGCCGTGCAGCCAAGACCCTCTGCGACCTTCACATAATCCACCTTATCCGTGAGCACGGTCTCTGAATATCTCTTTCCATAGAACAGTGTCTGCCACTGCCTTACCATACCAAGGACCGAATTATTTATTATGATATCGATAACCTTTATGTTATTCCGGCTAAGAGTCGCAAGCTCGTTCATATTCATACGGAAGCACCCGTCTCCGCCGATATTTATGACCGTCTTTTCGGGACAGCCGACCTTTGCACCCATGGCGGCTCCAAGTCCGTATCCCATGGTACCTAAGCCTCCGCTTGTTAATATCTGCCTTGGGAATCTGAAGTGGTAGTACTGCGCTGCCCACATCTGGTGCTGCCCCACGTCAGTCACTATGATGGCATCAGACTTTGTAAGCCTGTCAAGCGTCTCGATCACATAGGGACAGGAAAGCTTACTCCTGTCGTAGGATAAGGGGTATTTATCTTTAAGCTCCTTTATATAAGAAAGCCACTCCTTATGCTCTGCCTTTTCCACAAGGGGATTAAGCTTACTTAAGATCTCCTTCAGATCCCCAACTATGCTGGCATCCGTGCGGATATTCTTATTAATCTCCGCAAGGTCTATGTCTATATGGATGATCTTCGCATTCTTTGCAAATTTCTTCGCATTTCCCGTAACCCTGTCGGAAAACCTGGCACCCATGGCGATAAGGCAGTCACATTCACTTACACCCTTATCACTGGCCTTTGTGCCGTGCATCCCTATCATTCCGGTATACAGAGGGTCGGTATTGTCAAAGGCCCCCTTTCCCATAAGGGTATCACAGACCGGCGCTCCGATCTTATACGCAAATTCCTTTACTTCCGCAGAAGCTCCGCTTATTACAGCCCCTCCTCCTACATAGATAAAGGGCTTCTTTGACTGATTGATGAATTTAGCAGCAGTCTTCAGATCGTCCTCCGTATAGCGGTTAAAATCCTTCAAGGCACGGGGCTTCTCTTTTTTATAATCGCACTTATTTGCAGTCACATCCTTTGTGATGTCCACAAGCACGGGTCCCGGACGCCCGCTTTTTGCTATCCGGAAGGCTCTCCTGAGCTTCGCTGCAAGGTTCTTTATGTCCTTGATTATGTAATTATGCTTCGTTACCGGAAGAGTGATCCCTGCGATATCCACCTCCTGAAAAGAATCCTTTCCGAGAAGAGGAAGATTCACATTGCAGGTAATGGCGACCATGGGGATGGAATCCATAAATGCGGTGGCGATCCCCGTGACCAGATTAGTCGCTCCTGGTCCGCTGGTCGCAAGGCAAACTCCAACCTTTCCGGTTGCTCTGGCATAGCCGTCCGCCGCATGGCTCGCGCCCTGCTCGTGGCTCGTAAGGATATGCTTTATCTCATCCGAATGCTTATAAAGAGCGTCATATACATTGAGGATCGCTCCTCCGGGATAACCGAAGACAGTGTCCACTCCCTCTTCCTTAAGCACCTCAACTATTATTTCCGAACCTGTCAGCTGCATTTACAAACCTCATGTATCTGTTCAGAACCCCCTGGCTTCTGAACAGATATTGCGCATTCGGTCAATTAAATCGTGCTTTGCACGATGGACCGAAAGGTGAAATGTCCAGTGGACATTTTACGGGCACGTATTGACGCGCTAAGCGCGTCAGTGCCCCGTACAAAATGCCGTGGTTTTCATACGTCACTTGCGGTTCCGCAAGTGACTGTTCTGAATAGTTACAACCTCATAATATTTCCAGCACCGCACCCCTGTTGCCGCTGGTAACAAGCCTCTGGTACCTCTGAAGATATCCCGTATCCACCTTCGGGGGCTTTGCTGTCCACTTTGCCTTCCTTTCGGCAAGCACCTCGTCCGAGAGATCCACATTAAGGGAATTATTGGGGATATCGATCTTTATGATATCTCCCTCCTCTATAAGGGCTATGGGACCGCCGACTGCTGCCTCCGGTGAAACATGGCCTATGGAAGCACCTCTCGATGCGCCGGAGAATCTGCCGTCGGTGATAAGAGCCACACTGGATCCGAGCCCCATTCCCGCGATCGCGGAGGTGGGATTCAGCATCTCCCTCATACCCGGACCTCCCTTCGGCCCCTCGTAGCGGATGACAACCACATCTCCTGCCTTTATCTTTCCGCCGAGAATGGCCTCTATTGCATCCTCTTCACTGTCAAAGACCCTCGCCGGTCCCTCGTGCACCATCATCTCGGGAACAACAGCCGAACGCTTCACTATGCCCGTATCCGGAGCGATATTACCCTTAAGTACCGCGATACCGCCCTCCTTCATATAGGGATTGTCAATGGGTCTTATGGTCTCGGGATCAAGATTATGCGCGTCTTTGATATTCTCTCCGACGGTCTTTCCCGTAACTGTCATACAGTCAAGGTTCAGAAGGTTCTTCTTTGACAGCTCCTTCATTACGGCATATACGCCGCCTGCTTCATTCAGATCCTCCATATAGGTATGTCCCGCAGGCGCAAGATGGCAGAGATTAGGTGTTTTTGCGGAAACCTCATTTGCTATCTCCATATCAAGCCTGATGCCGCATTCATGCGCTATCGCAGGAAGGTGGAGCATTGTATTCGTGGAGCAGCCGAGAGCCATATCCACAGTCATGGCGTTCATAAAGGCTTCCTCTGTCATAATGTCTCTCGGGCGGATATTCTTTTCATACATTTCCATGACCCTGTATCCCGCTGTCTTTGCGAGACGGAGTCTTTCGGAATAAACCGCGGGAACGGTTCCGTTGCCCTTAAGTCCCATACCTATGGCTTCGGTCAGACAGTTCATGGAGTTTGCCGTGTACATACCGGAGCAGCTCCCGCATGTAGGACATACATGCTCATCAAAGTAGTCAAGCTCCTTATCATCTATTTTTCCCGCTGCCTTTTCCCCGACAGCCTCGAACATTGAGGATAAAGAGCGCTTTTTCCCGTGGACGCGCCCTGCAAGCATCGGGCCTCCGGAAACAAATACAGTGGGTATATTAACCCTCGCTGCCGCCATCAGAAGTCCCGGCACGTTCTTGTCACAGTTCGGCACCATAACAAGAGCGTCAAACTGATGTGCAAGTGCCATACATTCCGTGGAGTCTGCTATAAGATCACGGGTCACCAGAGAGTACTTCATTCCGATATGTCCCATTGCAATACCGTCACATACTGCGATCGCCGGGAATACCACAGGCATTCCGCCTGCCTCCGCAACCCCGAGCTTCACAGCTTCCACGATCTTATCGATATTCATGTGCCCCGGAACTATCTCATTATATGAGCTCACAATACCCACCATTGGCTTCTTCAATTCTTCCCTGGTAAATCCCAGTGCATTAAATAAGCTTCTTGCGGGAGCCGCCTGGTCACCCTTTTTTACATTATCACTTCGCATGAGCTGTCCTCCTTGTCTTATTTCAACTCCCTGTCATTCTGTATACCATGGTCATTACATTAAGATCCTTCGCTGACGCTCAGGATGACAGAATCAGATCTCATCACAAACAGCATCACCCATTTCGGATGTGCTGACCCTTCTTAAGCCATCCGACCAGATATCGCCTGTCCTTATTCCCTTTGACAATACGGCCTGTACCGCATTATCTATCCTGTCGGCCTCCTCCGTGAGATCAAATGAGAATCTCAGCATCATAGCAGCAGAAAGAATGGTGGCTATAGGATTTGCGATATTCTTTCCCGCAATATCGGGAGCCGAACCGCCGCTTGGCTCATAAAGTCCGAATTTGGTCTCATTAAGGGACGCGCTTGGAAGCATTCCTATGGAGCCCGTGATCTCCGCAGCCTCGTCCGAAAGAATATCCCCGAACATATTCTCCGTAAGAATGACATCAAACTGACCGGGATCCTTCACAAGCTGCATTGCTGCATTGTCGACCAGCATGTGGTCAAGCGCTATATCCGGATAATCCTTAGCCACCTCTTCGGTCACTGCCCTCCAGAGCCTGGAGGAGTCCAGGACATTGGCTTTATCGATGCTTGTAACCTTTTTCCGGCGCTTTTTTGCCACCTCAAAGGCCTTGACTGCTATACGCCTTATCTCATCCTCATTGTAGCTCAAGGTGTCGACCGCTGTCCTTACACCGTTTATATCCTTTGTATATCTGTCCCCGAAATAGAGACCTCCTGTAAGCTCACGCATAATAAGCATATCAAAGCCCTTATCAGCGATCTCCTTCCTTAAAGGGCAGGCTGATGAAAGCTCTGTATAAAGCTTTGAAGGACGGAGATTTGCAAAAAGTCCGAGAGCCTTCCTTATACCCAGAAGCCCGGCTTCGGGTCTTTTGTCCGGAGGAAGCTTATACCAGGGTGAGGTTGATGTATTGCCTCCGATGGAGCCCATAAGCACCGCATCTGATCCCCTGGCGGCCTCAATCGCTTCATCCGTGAGCGGAACGCCGTGGACATCTATGGAGCAGCCTCCCATAAGTATATCTTCGTATTCAAAGGAATGACCGTATTTCCCGCATATACGATCCAGGACCTTCTTTGCCTCATTGACGATCTCGGGGCCTATTCCGTCTCCCCGTATGAGACCTATCTTATAATTCATCTCACTTACCTCTTACTCATTGGTTGAATTTGCAGCAGCCTTCTCAATCTCGGTTATGGCGGATTTCTTCATAGGAATACGGCAGTTTTTGTTGCTTCCAAATTCCACTATCACCATATCATCGGAAATATCGATGATCATGCCGTAGAAGCCGCTCGTGGTAACCACATAGTCCCCTACCTCCATGGCATCTATCATGGCCTTTATCCTGTCCTGTTCCTTCTTCTGGGGACGGATGGAGATAAAGTAGAAGAAGCCGATGATGGCGACTATGTATAAAATCATAGCGCCCATTCCGCCGAAACCCGAAGTTGCTCCTGCGCCCGTTAATACAATACCTGACATTTGTTGATCTCTCCTTTTTTAATCCGTTTTTAAAATTTACGTAAGCTTTATCATACCCAAAATATACATCTTCTGCAAGTCATTCTGAGCTTCTTTGTCCTTCTGGGCTTCTTTGTCATTCTGAGCTTCTTTGAGCCTCATTGTCCTTCTGGGCTTCTTTGAGCCTCATTATCATTCTGAGCTTCTTTGAGCCTCATTGTCCTTCTTAGCTCCTTTGTCATTCTGCGCTTCTTTGTCATTCTGAGGGCGAAGCCCGAAGAATCTTCTTTCTGATCGTGAAAGATCCTTCGCTGGCGCTCAGGATGACACTGCTGGCGCTCAGGATGACACAACTTGTGCGTCAGTGCCCCGCAAGTTCCCCCTGGTTATAATTCTTAATAAATTCCCTTCTGAATTCCTCAAATCTCTCTTCCTCAATCGCGGTGCGTATTTCCTCCATAAGGTTATTGTAGAAATAGAGGTTATGCATGACAGCAAGGCGGAGTCCCAGCATCTCCCCGGCCTTCAAAAGGTGCCTTATATAAGCCCGGCTGTGGTTACGGCACACCGGACAAAGGCAGCCCTCCTCTATGGGTCTCGTATCCTCCTCATAGGCCGCATTCAGAAGATTCAGCTTTCCGTGATGGGTGTAGACATGGCCATGCCGTCCATTCCTCGAAGGATAAACACAGTCAAAGAAATCCACGCCCCTGTAGACCGCCTCTACGATATTTACCGGCGTACCGACACCCATAAGATAGGTCGGCTTATCCACAGGGAGATGCGGCACTGTCACATCCAGAATGTGGTACATTTCCTCATGTGTTTCACCCACCGCAAGTCCGCCTATCGCGTATCCGTCCAGATCAAGCTCCGCTATTTCCTCTGCCTGAGCTATCCTTATATCATCATATACGGCTCCCTGGTTAATGCCGAAAAGAAGCTGCGACCTGTTTATGGTGTCCGGAAGCGAATTCAGGCGTTTGATCTCATCCTTGCAGCGCTTAAGCCACCTGGTGGTGCGTTCGACAGAAGGAAGAACGTATTCCCGGTCAGCCTTTGCATTCGGGCATTCGTCAAAGGCCATGGCTATGGTGGAGCCTAAGTTTGACTGTATCCTTATCGACTCCTCCGGTCCCATAAATATCTTCCGGCCGTCTATATGTGATCTGAAGGTGACTCCCTCCTCCTTTATCTTCCTTAAGGAGGCAAGGGAAAAAACCTGAAAACCCCCGGAATCCGTAAGGATGGGTCTGTCCCAGTTCATAAACTTATGGAGCCCTCCCAGACGCTTTATTCTCTCATCCCCGGTTCTCACGTGAAGGTGATATGTATTGCAAAGCTCCACCTGGGTTTTTAATTCATGTAAGTCCGGTGATGACACGGCTCCCTTGATCGCCGCCACGGTTCCCACATTCATAAAAACAGGGGTCTCGATACTCCCGTGAACCGTGGTAAACCGCCCCCTTTTTGCCCGTCCGTCCTTTTTAATCAGCTCATACATCATTCCATAGCTCCGATCTTTTCCACATATTCCTCGAGACAGAGACCGCTCTCCATTATCTCCTCCGCCGCAGGCCTCCCCACATATCTATAGTGCCAGGGCTCGAATTCGATCTCCGTAATGCTTTCCTTCCCCATAGGGTATCTCAGGATAAAGCCGTACTTTGCGCAGTTATCCTTTAGCCATCTGCCGGCTTTTGTGTCCGCAAAGCCCGCATCCAACATCTTGTATTCATCTGAGATAAAGTCAAAGGCAAGCCCCACCTGGTGCTCGCTCGTTCCCGGGATCGCTATGGTCTGACTCGCGAGATTATAAGCTTCTTCCTCGCTGTAGCCCTTCCTCATATACTGCTTCTGCTTTTTCTTAAAGAGCACCTCCTGCCTTTCATCCGAACGGTAGGGTGAACAGATCATTATAGTTACCCCGTCCTCCTTAGCACCGTTTATCATATCGAGCACATACGGTATCACCCGGACATCACTCTTTATCTGGCCTCTTATGGTTTCCAGCTCAAATTCATAATCCTCCGGAATATGGTGCTCCTTGTTGATAAGGATAAGAGACCAGTCGTCCTTGTAGGATGCCCGGACATAGCCCTTCTCCTCGTCATAGATCCTTGCATTCTCATCGGCCTGGAAATCATTCTCAATAAGCCTCCCGCTCTCCGCCGCAGCATTCAATGCGGCAATAAGGTCATTTTCCGAAACCGCAGCGTCTCTTTCTCCGCTCTCGGGAGTCGAGATGACCGTGACAGGAGGTATCGTTATGGCATCCGTGGGAATATCAAGCTCTTCCACAACGATATCCCCCTCATCCGTAGCCACATGGACCGTCTCCTTAGTCTCGCTCTTCTCAACCTCACCCGCAAAGGAAAAGCTGTTAAACACTGCAAAAATAAGCAGGACGAGAAGCGTCCCTGTGATCTTCCTCATATTGGAGTAGAGAAAAACAAAGATGTAGTAAAAGAAAAGATAAACTCCCATTATTATAAATAACGGCAGCTTAAGAAATATGCTTTTTTCGCTGAGAGCGAGCAGCTCTGAGAAAAACTTCGTTCCCATTTCAGCTGTTCTCACTTATACCGATGATCAGCTGCTGTCGCCCGTTTTCATTTACCAGAGTAGCCTTTAAGCGCACGGGAACGGGATTACCGTTCATCAAAAGCCGGTAATTCAAAATAAACTCCTCGGATTCCTGTATCCTCTGGAACACCTTTTCCTTCGTGAATTCCCGCTGAAAATAATCCAGATCATCCTTAAAAATCGCTGTCTTTGCTTCCCTTAAGGCATCCTCAAAGAAATCGTCTCCCTCATTCGATACTCCGAGACTCGCGTAAGCACTTGAAGCACTGAACTCAAAATAGTGGTCGTTATAGGGATTAATGGTATAATAAGCGATAAAGTCACCGTTTAAGGCATTTATCCTGGAGAAGGACAGGCGCTCTTCCTTCAGCCTCTCAAGGGCCTCCTGCTGTCTCATCTGCACATCCACGTTGTTAATTCCGATTATGATATGATCTCCGTCGGCTCCGATACGGACGGCCTTCATATTCACGTAAACCGGCTTAGCGTCTATGATCTGTCTGTATGTCAGGGTAAATGAGCCGTTTTCACTTATCAGACTCATTACGTTTTCCTTATTAAAGGCTTCCACAAAGGCTTCCCGGTCCTCTTCATAGATGATCTCCATGGCATCCTTCCTGCTCTCCGCAAAGAAGTTTTTCCCATGCCTCTCAACCAGCATGTCTCCGCTTGAAGCATCGGGCCTGTATTCAGCAAAATCCTCACTTTTTGTATCCACATAATAGAGATACAGATAGTCGGAGGACAGTGCCTGCGCCACGAGTGCAAACGACAGCCCCGGCTTTTCATCAGTGATCTCAAGCACAACAGCGGAAAGCGCACTTACTCCCGACACCGGATTATCGGCAACCTTCCGCAAAAGAACATGAACCTTCTTTCCGTCCCTTGTTTTTTCATCAACTATCATCTGCCTTCCGTCTTTGGCACACTGCTTCAGACCCTTAAGGAAAAATGAATCTGATGTGGCCATATATCCGGTGGTCATTATCTGAGTATAAATCTCAGCAGACGGGAAGATCCGTTCTATAAGCTCCCTGAAGGACTTATTACTGCGGATGACTGATATACTGTCATCCTTCAGCTCCAAAACCGCCATAGGCATGGTATTGAAGTAGTCATGAAACTGCTCTTCATCTGCCGCGGAAAGCGAAAGGTCATAGAGATTCACCTTTCCTATCTCTGCATAATAATCCGATTCATCCGGATTCTCAAAGCCGATCTGTCTTCCTTCCTCATAGCGCCTTAAAACATCACCAAGCGGAAGAGGTTTGCAGAAATAAAAGCCCTGAAGCCGGGTGCAGCCGGTTTCCTTCAGAAACTCCACCTGCTCCTCGGTTTCCACTCCCTCGGCCACCGTATCTATCCCGAGGCCGATAGCCATCTTAATGAGACCGTTAATAATGGTCCTGCTGTTCTTGTTCTTATCAAACTGGCGGAGAAACTGCATATCAAGCTTTATGGCGTCAAAGGGTATGGTCATAAGGATGTCCGGGGAAGAATACCCGCTTCCGTAGTCATCCATCCAGACCTTGAAGCCAAGCTCATGGAAGCGCTCAACCTGTCTTCGCATATATTCCACATCGCTTCCAACTATGCTCTCTGTTATCTCTATTGTCAGGAGTCCGGGTGACACTCCTGCAGTCATCACTCTGCGGTGTATCTCATCCACAATATCGCAGGATTCGAAATCCGATCTGGAGATATTGACGGAGCAGGGGACAATATAGAGTCCTTCCTCTTCCATCCTTTTCATCCTGGCAATTATCTGTTCCGTAACATAGAGATCCAGCTTGTAGATAAGTCTGCTGTCCTCCAGTATCGGAATGAAATCTGCGGGAGACATAAAGCCCCTTACAGGATCTATCCAGCGTGCCAGAGCCTCTTCGTCACAGACCCTGCCGTTTGCGGAGCGGATAAGAGGCTGGAAATAAACCTGTATCCATTTCTCATGCAAGGCTCTGTCGAGATTATCGGTGATATACTGCTGCTTCTCCGCTTCCTCCAGCATTTCCTCGCTGAAATAGCTGAATACCGAGGTAAAGCAGTTCCTGTTAATATCGCAGGCCATCTTTGCCCGGTCACATGCTATTCCGGCTCCCACATTCCCCATGCTGTGGAGATAGATACCCACCCTTACAGGCAGGCTCCTTCCGTCATTTAAATCCCTGCATTCCTCAAATATCTGCTTAAGCCTCTCCTCCAGCTCCCTGTCGTCTGTATAGACCACAAAGCGGTCTCCGCCGAAGCGGCAGCAGTTCTCACTTGTGAAATGCCTGATAAGAACCGTAGACATCTCCTTAATGAGCTTGTCCCCCTCGGTAAAGCCGTGCTGCAGATTATACTGCTTCATTCCGTTGAAATCAAAGAAAAGAAGGGCGGGATCGTTCCCTTTTGAAAGGATATCCGCCCGTCCGGCCTCCGCCAACTCAAAAAAGTAATTCATTCCGGGAAGACCAGTAAGATAGTCAAAGCTGCCCCTGATCTCACGGTTACTGTTCCTGACCTCTCTTTCCAGCTCCTGCTCGAATATATCATCCCGATCCTTATTGTACACACCCTCGTCCATATACCAGACAACGGCAAGTCTCTCACCGGAATCCGTGTAGAAGTGCCTTCCCTGAGCATAAATCACATGATAATTCCCGTTTATCATTGAACGGTAAACCACAGAATACTCTCTGCCATCGGTGGCAAAGCGCATGGCAGCCTCCTCAATACGTGAAACATCCTCGGGATGTGTATCGCGGTACATGTCGTTATCCATAAGCTTATAGACCTCATCCTCGTCTTCGAATCCGAAAAGCTCGATAAAGCCCTTTGAAAGCACCACGGTAACAACTCTTTTATTTATAAACTGATAAATTCCGAAAGGAATGCTGCTGCGCTCCAGAACTGTCAGTTCATCATTGTCGTAGCTGAATCTCTCCATCCGTGTCTCCGGGAAAAAAGATCAAAAATACCTCACATTAGTCTGATTATTATACCACAGTAATGCTTGTATAGTAAACGAAAAAGCCGAAGCTTTTTCTGCGCTTTTTCTGCATCGCAGGAATTTAAATGCCACTCCTGATGTGTTATCATATGATTCGGACGCCAAAAGTCACATTCTGAGCGTTACAATGTCATTCTGAGCAAAGCGAAGAATCTTCTATAACCGGTTTAATGATCCTTCGCTGGCGCTCAGAATGACATAGTAGTGAAAAACAGCTGTAATAAAGGAGAGACCCATGGCAGGAAACACCTACGGATCGGTATTCAGGGTCACGACCTTCGGCGAGTCCCACGGCGCCGCTGTGGGCGCTGTAGTGGACGGCTGTCCCGCTGGTCTGGATCTTGATGTAAAGGATATACAGAAGTACCTTGACAGGCGAAAGCCCGGACAGTCCCGCTATACGACAGCAAGGCAGGAAGCCGACGAGGTCGAGATACTTTCGGGGGTTTTTGAAGGCATTACCCTCGGAACCCCCATAGCTCTGCTTATCCGGAATAAAGACCAGCGTTCAAAGGACTATTCGGAGATAAAGGATATTTACCGTCCGGGACATGCGGATTTCTGCTTTGATAAAAAGTACGGCCTCAGGGATTATCGAGGAGGCGGCAGGTCCTCCGGAAGGGAAACTGCCGGAAGGGTGGCTGCCGGTGCGGTGGCATTAAAGCTCCTTTCCGCCTTGAATATCGAGGTCTCCGCCTTTGCTCGGCAGATCGGTCCGGTCTGCGTACCGGAGGAAAAAACGGATATCCGGGAATCACGGGAAAATCCACTCTGTCTTCCGGATAAGGACAGCTACTTAAAAGCGTCGGAATATGTGGATTCCCTGTCAAAAAAAGGAAATTCCGCAGGAGGCATAATAGAATGTGTTGTCCACGGTCTCCCCGTGGGGCTTGGAGAACCCGTCTTCGATAAGCTGGATGCAGAGCTCGCAAAAGCCATTATGAGTATCGGGGCCGTAAAAGGCTTTGAAATCGGGGACGGCTTCCGCTCCGCACAAAGTAACGGACAGGAAAATAACGATCCCTTTATAATAAAGGACGGAGAGATCATAAAGGAAAGCAATCATTCGGGAGGAACCCTCGGAGGAATGAGTGACGGAAGCCCTTTAGTCTTCCGCGCAGCAGTAAAGCCCACTCCTTCCATATCCCTTCCCCAGAAAACGGTCTCCTCCTCCGGAAAGGAACGTATCATAGAGATAAAGGGGCGCCACGACCCCGTCATCGTACCTAGGGCAGTTGTGGTGGTGGAGGCCATGACCGGCATTGTACTTGCTGATCTGTACCTAAGGAATAAGCTCTCAAGAACTGGCATATGATAAGCGCATCAATCTCTCCGGAAAACGTATTGGCTGTGTGCCCACAAGCATAATCCTTCATTTGTAACTTGCGCTCAACTGTGCTATTCTGAATAAAATATTCACCATGGAAAGGCGGTAAGATATGGATTCCGAAAAAAAAGAAAAAACCGTGGAAGAAATAAGAAAGATACTTGATATGCAGGAAGAGATCCTGCAGTTCAGCCACTTTTCAAATGAGGACGCCATTGCTCTCGGGAACTTCATGCTTCAGGAGGCCGTCAGAAAAGAGCTGAATATCTCTATAAGTATAAGACGTGTCAATGGTCTCATCTGCTACCAGGCTATGAGAGACGGAACAAATCTTGACAATGTATCCTGGATGAACCGGAAATTCAATACGGTCTTAAGAACCGAGGTAAGCTCCTTATCCTGGTTTATGCGCCTTAAGCAGAACGATCAAACCATGGCGGATAAGTTTATGGATGAGAATATCTATGCCTGCTGCGGCGGCGGCTTCCCGATACGCGTGGAGGATGCCGGTGTTGTTGGGATCATCATAGTTTCCGGCTTAAACCATGTTCAGGACCACGATTTCATCATAAAATCCTTAAGCAAATACCTGCATATGGATGAGGTACCCCGTATCAGCAAGTCGGATCTGAAATAGGGGCTTGGTCAATAAGATTTTACCTCCCTCCAGAGGTCGTTTAAGTGACGGTCGGCCTTTTCCCCGAGATAGGTATAGGTTTCAAGCTCATAGTCCGAAAGCACCGGAAATGCTATGGGCGAGTTTCTGATGTCCTCATCCTCGATAAGCTCCCTCGCCGGGATATTGGGGGTTGAGTAGGTTATATAATCAAAATTCAGATATGCTATATCCGGACGGCAGAGAAAATCAATGAATTTCTCCGCATTTTCCTTGTGTCTCGCATTCTTCGGGATCACCCAGGAATCAATCCAGACATTTGTACCCTCCTTGGGAATCACGTATTCGAGATCCGGATTCTCCCTCTGTGTATAGATCGCTTCACCGGAGTAGATGACACCGAGCGCCGCTTCATTTCCTATCATCTTATCCCTGACCTGGTCAACCACATAGGCCTGGACAAAATGCTTCTGCTGCTGCAGCAATTCCTTTGCCTCCTGCAGCTCATCCTCATCCGTGGTATTCATGGAATAACCGAGAAGCCTCTCCGCAACCATAAAGGCATCACGGACGGAATCCTGCATAAGTATCTCGTCCTTATACTTTTCATCCCAGAGTATCCCCCAGGAATCCACCTTCTCGTGAACCATTTTCTTATTGTAGAGAATACCCACCGTTCCCCAGACATAGGGTACCGAATACCTGTTGCCGGGATCAAATTCCTCCGAATTCTTCCAGTAATCTTCTCCGATATTCTTTGCATTGGGGATATTATCCATATTGATCTCCTGCAGGAGACCGTTCTCCCTCATCTTGCTTATCATATAGTCGGATGGACAGACCAGATCATAAATAACGGCTCCCGCCTCTATCCTTGGGTACATGATCTCATTGGTCTCATATTCATCATATATGACCTTTATCCCCGTTTCCTCTTCAAACATGGAAAGAACCTCAGGATCGATGTATTCTCCCCAGTTATACACATAGAGAGTATCCTCCCCCGAAGCCGTCCCATCGGGGTTTCCGCAGGAAATGAGCAGGATAGACAGGGATAATATCAGTATAACGGACATCAGCCTTTTAATCATATCCGTCCTCCCTGTCCTGAAGAGCTTACGATAACCTCCCTCTTTGTCATGACCTTTATCTGTCCCGTGGGCTGTTTACCCCAGGGCTTATAATTTACAAAGAAAAGAAGAACAAGAACCGTAAGGAACATGATGGTTGAAAGAGCGTACACCTCCGGATTAATCCCCTTCTTCACCTCCGAATAGATCTTTGTGGAAAGGGTGTCAAAGCCCGGCCCCTGTGTAAAGTGGGTAATTATAAAATCGTCAAGGGACATGGTAAAGCTCATCAGAAAGCCTGACAGCACCGCACTCATAAGATCCGGCAGCACCACACGGAAAAAGGCATACACAGGCTCTGCCCCGAGGTCAAGTGCCGCTTCATAGGTACTTCGGTTCAGCTCCCTGTACCTCGGCATCACGGAAAGTATGACATAGGGGATATTGAAGGTTATATGTGAGAGGAGCACCGTTGAAAAGCCCATGGACACGCGCGACGCTATAAAGAGCAGCATAAGGCTCACTCCGGTGACTATATCCGCATTAAGCATGGGTATATTGGTTATACCCATGATAAAGCTCCTCTCCCTCTTCTTCATAAACTGCATCCCTGTACAGGCCGCGGTTCCGAGGACGGTCGCGATAAGAGCCGAGAGAAAGGCCAGGATAATGGTGGTACGGAAGGCTGCCATTATCTCTTCATTTTCAAATAAACCCGTATACCACTCCAGAGTAAAGCCGCCCCAGCGTGATCTTGATTTACTCTGATTAAAGGAGAGGATCATAAGTGTGGCTATGGGCGCATAGAGAAAGATGAGCACAAGGGTGAGATACATTTTTCCGAAAAAGCTTTTCATTATGAAATGTCCTCCCTGTCATATTTGGCTGTGATTATCATTGAGAAAACGATAAATATCATAAGGATCGCCGATAATCCCGCACCCGCATTCCAGTCCGAATCCTGGGTAAAGAGCTGCTCGATGACATTACCTATCAGCAGTATCTTTCCACCGCCGAGGATGTCCGATATCACGAAGGTTGTAAGGCTTGGAACGAATACCATGGTGATGCCCGATATCACTCCCGGAAGGCTTAAGGGCCATATTATTCCCTTAAGGATCTGGAAATAGTCCGCCCCCAGATCCCGTCCCGCATTGATGAGATCCTTATCTATCCTCGATACGGAATTGTAGATCGGAAGCACCATAAAGGGCAGAAAATCATATACCATTCCGAGAAGTATGGCAGGAGGCTTATTTATGATATAAAGCGGCGGAAGATTCAGAAAAAGAAGTATCCCGTTGATCACTCCCTTTCGTTCCAGTATATTCTGCCAGGCAAAGGTTCTGAGGAGCGAATTCATCCACATCGGCAGGATGAAAATAAGCGACAGAAAGGCAGAGCTGCTGCTTGTGACTGTTGTAAGTATCAGACATAGCGGATAGGCTAAAATGAGGCAGATAAAGGTGGAAGCTATGGAAAACAGTATAGAAAGCAACAGCGCCCTGATATTCACATAGCTAATGATCTCCGACACATTGCCGATAGTGAATGTACCCGAGGCATCCGTGAAGGCAAAGTAAAGAATATAGATCAGTGGTATTATTATAAAGCCTATACTCCATACAAGATAGGGTGCTGCAAGAAAGCTGTTCCGGCGCTCATTCATTTATTTCCACGGCTTTCTCATCCTCGGATTCCGGCTTATTCATGATCTGGATATCGAAGGGGTGAACGCTTATTCCCACCTTTGAATCCACAGGATAATAATCGGTGGAATGAACGATGAATTCGAAGCCCCGGGACATTACGCACATTTCATAATGTACGCCCTTAAAGATGGTATCCGTGACCACTCCGTCAATGATACCCTCGCCTTCTCCCAGAAGATCTATGTCCTCAGGCCTTATCACCACGTCAACCGGATTGTTTTCTCCGAAGCCTTTGTCCACACAGTCAAATTTTGCCCCGAGTATCTCCACCAGCTCATCCCTTATCATTATCCCGGGAAGGATATTCGAATCGCCGATGAAATCCGCAACAAAGGCGTTTTCAGGCTCATTATAGATGTCAACGGGAGAACCAATCTGCTGGATATAGCCCTGGTTCATGACCACTATGGTATCGGACATGGTGAGAGCCTCCTCCTGATCGTGGGTCACATAGATAAAGGTTATCCCCAGTTCGTTTTTTAAGCTGATGAGCTCATACTGCATGTCCTGCCTGAGCTTAAGGTCAAGGGCACCCAGCGGCTCGTCAAGGAGAAGCACCTTCGGCTCGTTCACTATGGCTCTCGCTATGGCGATACGCTGCTGCTGTCCGCCTGACAGTGAATCCGGCATCCTGTCCTCAAAGCCGTCCAGGTTTACGAGCTTTAGGGCATATTTTATCTTGTCCTTAATGTAGGAAGCCGGTTTTTTCCTGATCTTAAGGCCAAAGGCTATATTCTCCGCAATGGTCATATGGGGAAAAAGCGCGTACTTCTGGAAAACCGTATTCACTTCCCTTTTATTAGGGGGAAGGGATGAGATATCCCGGTTCTCGAACATTACCTGCCCGCTGTCCGGAGTCTCGAAGCCTCCGATTATCCTTAAGGTAGTGGTCTTTCCGCAACCCGAAGGCCCGAGAAGCGTCAGGAACTCATTTTCCCTGACGTAGAGGCAGAGGTCATCTAAAACCACATTTCCTCCGTAGGACTTTGTAATGTGCTGAAGATCAATAAGCTTATTTGCCAAGTGTGTGTTCTCCGTATAAAATCAGGCTTATCTATTCAGATCCCTTCGGATTCTGAATAGATTTAATCAGGTCTCATCCAGTCTGTAAAGTATCAGACAGTTTCCAGCCTCATAATGCATTTCGGGTCCGTTCATTATCATGGTCTTCTTTTCCATATCGAGGGTAAAGAAGGTTATGGTATTTGACTCATTATTTATGGAGATCAGGTATTTATTATCATCACTGGTAGTAATATCCTTCGGGAAATAGCCGGATACAGGAAGGACAAATAGCTGGGTAAGGAGACCCGTCTTCTCATCCCGCTTAAATACCGCAACCGACTCGTCTCCGGCGTTGCTGCAGACTAAGTACTTTCCGTCCGCCGTAAGCTGTATCGCATAGGCTGCACTGATACCGTTATAGGATTCTTCCAGAGTGGATACGGTCTGTATCTTTTCAAATACCGGCTGATCGTCCTTATCCTCATAGGTGTACACATCCACATAGCTCTTTAATTCATGGATAATATAGGCAAATTTCCCGTCCAGCGAAAACTTTATGTGGTGCGGTGCCGACTCAATATCAGATCTCAGAACATCCACCATGGTCAGCTTTCCTGTCCTGTGATCCAGGCGGTAGATCTTTGTCTGATCCATTCCCACATCCGTGGCACAGAGGTATTTATTGTCCCTTGTCATCTTTGCGCAGTCCACATGGGGCCTGAAATTCCGCTCCGCTATGGTGCCTATTCCCTTCTGGTATATCTCGTCACAGATCCTGTTAACGCTTCCGTCGGGATTGATGGAAAGAACGGTTACCTTCCCGTCATGATAGCCCGCCACAAATACGTATTTATCCTCATAATCGGTGGAGAGATAGCAGCCTCTCATACCGTTTATATCCGTCATATTTAAGAAGGTCAGATCTCCGTTTTTCTCAATGACAAAAGCCGCAACCCCGTCATCGGTTATGGAGTATAGGAACTTCCCATTATGGGATATTGCGATATACGAAGCGTTGGTGATCTTTATTTTTGAGCGCTCCTTCATCCTCCCTGTGTCGGGATCAAAATCAAAAATGGTTATCCCCTGATCGTGGCTCCTGGTATATCCTGCACAATAGCACACGTATTTTCCCTTTGAATCTGATTTTCCGTTTGTTTTCCTGCTTCTGACAGCCATTATATTCCGCCTTTCCTTATCTTTGCAGATTTTTATTCTCCCGAGTGTTCTTTGTCCACCGGACATTTTTCCATCCTGAGCGTTTTTTGTCATCCTGAGCGCTTTTTGTCATCCTGAGCGAAGCGACGCATATCCCACATCGCAGATGTGGGATGCCGCCCCGGCGAGGGGTTGCGAAGCAACAGGAAGGATCTTTCTTTCTCGAAGCGAAGGATCTTTCTTTTCTAAACCTCAACAGATTTTATCAAAAACTCCCTGCCGCTCCCCTTAATAAGCCTTCCGGTCTCTCCGCATTCAGGGCAGTCAAAGCTATTCTCATGCGGAAACTCCCTTCCGCAGGAGGGGCATTTCAATGTCGCGCTGATATGCGTAAACTTAAGCACCGCTCCCTCTGAGCTGTGACCCTTTGAAAGAAGATCAAAGTACATCTGCACACATTCCCCGATAATGCCGGAGAGCTCACCGATCACAAGATTTATCTCCTTTATTCTCTTTATTCCCTTTTCCTCACTCTCCTTATCGAGAGTTCTTATCATATCCTGTACTACCGGAAGCTCATGCATCGGCTGCACCGACGGGATTGTTTCCGTATCTTTCAGCCTGCTCTTCGATAAGGGCCCTGTCATCAAAGTAGTTTATCTTCATGGCGTCCTTTACCTCATGGAGGGTTGAGGCCGCCACCTCCCTTGAAACGAGCGTCCCCTTTTTCAGGACCTCATAGATATAGGGAATATCCTTTTCAAATTCGTGCCGTCTTTCCCTTATGGGCTTCAGGGTCTCCTGCAGCACGTTATTAAGGAATTTCTTTACCTTGACGTCACCCAGACCGCCCCTTCTGTAGTGATCTTTCATTTCATCCAGGTTCCTGTAGTCCGGACAGTACTCTGCAAAGAAATCATCATTTGAAAAGGCATCAAGATACTGGAATACCGTGTTTCCCTCCACCTTTCCGGGATCCTCCACCTTTAAGTGTCCCGGATCCGTAAACATACTCATAACCTTTTTCTTTATCTCGTCACTGTCGGATGCAAGGTAGATACAGTTACCGAGAGACTTGCTCATCTTTGCGCCGCCGTCTGTTCCGGGAAGTCTAAGACACGATTCATCCTCCGGCAGCATGATCTCAGGCTCCACAAGGGTTTCCCCGTAAACCGAGTTAAACTTCCTTACGATCTCCCTCGTCTGCTCTATCATAGGCTCCTGATCCTCTCCCACCGGAACCGTGGTGGCCTTGAAAGCGGTAATGTCGCTGGCCTGGCTTATGGGATAGGTAAAGAAGCCAACCGGAATACCGACTTCAAAATTCCTTAGCTGTATCTCTGCCTTGACGGTGGGATTTCTCTGAACCCTCGCCACCGTTACGAGATTCATATAATAAAATGTGAGCTCCGTAAGCTCCGGTATCTGTGACTGGATAAGTATATTGGTCTTCTCCGGATCGATCCCGCAGGCAAGATAGTCGAGAGCCACCTCAACTATATTCTGCCTCACCTTTTCCGGCTCATGAGCATTGTCAGTCAGTGCCTGGGCATCCGCTATCATTACAAATATATTTTTGTATTCACCGGAGTTCTGAAGCTCCACCCTCCTTCGAAGGGAACCCACATAATGCCCTATATGCAGTCTCCCTGTGGGTCTGTCCCCGGTCAGTATCACTTTCTCACTCAATTCTATACTCTCCTTTATTAAAGCTGTTTTTCATGTCATTCTGAGGGCGCAGCCCGAAGGATCTTCAGTACTCTCCCCTCGGCAGCAGTCTCTCCCTTATAAAACGGAAGGTCTTCTCCTCGCCGTAAACCGAGAGCATCTTTAGAAGCGCATATAAAAGCCTCTTTGTTTCCCCGTTCATTGGGATAAGCTTATAGCTTCTTAAGAAATATTTCAACGGAAAATCATCCCTGTAATCCTTTTTATTATAGATCTTCGACGCGGCGATCCTGTCCATCATCATCTCTATAACGTACTTTAAAGGCATCTTTACCGGTATGGTCAGCTCACTCTTTTCCTTAACATCCCTTATGGAATTATAATCCACCCAGTATTCGTAGTGATGCTTATTCCTGCCCTTATGATGAAGCCATGAGGATGAATAGCCCTTTTCCTCGCGCTCGGCATTATTCGGGCTCCTGTCTCCCTGGTAATACCTTGCTCCCACCAGAAATTCCGTCGGGCTGTACTTTGACAGGTCATGGAGTACCCCCTGGAGGTACAGTCCTGTCTTAAAGCAGCCCTTCATTACCTCCAGCTTATGCTCACTGATTGTAAGAAAATGCCTAAGCACATTTTCGGCCTTTATTCCCGCAGACATAATATGATTCCCGTAAAAAGCTGTCCTGAGCTCCGTTTGTCATCCCGAGCGAAGCGACGCATATCCCACATCGCAGATGTGGGATGCCGCCCCGGCGAGGTTTATCCCACATCGGAGATGTGGGATGCCGCCCCGGCGAGGGGTTGCGAAGCAACAGGAAGGATCTTACTCCTCAATCCCCCGCATATTTCTTCACCAGAAATATTATCAAAAGGTGGCAGGGGTAGAATGCATAGAAGAAATACTTCCATGACGGCCCTCTTTTCCCATTGTAAAAAGAAAGCGGTATAATGGCAAGACTTCCCGCAACCTGTAATTTTGACGTAAAAAGCCTGATATTCGCCGCGATAATATTAAGATCCCGTAAAAACGGAAGATCCCTGAAATAATCAAAGACAAATATCATGTATATCCCCGGATATCTGTAGCTGAAATGGCAATATTCGCCAAGCCACATAAACGATACAAGGATCAAAGCCTTCAGGAAGATGCTGTTTGTCCAATCCATGAAGCATAGCATAAGGAGACCCGAAAACAACGTGAAAAACACATTCTGGGATCCCCAGTAGAAAAGGCTGTCCCCACCCAGCATATCATATGGTATCTCCGAAATAAGGGCAAAGAAAAGCAGGCGTAAGAGATACTTTTTCACATCCCTTGTGTGATGATAGCCCTCGGTTAGAAGAAAACAGTAAATGGGAAAAGCAAGCCTCCCCACATACCTCATCCATTCTGCCTCCGGAAAAAGATACGCACCTGCGTGGTCTATCACCATTGATATGCAGGCTATGATCTTCAGGGAAAATGCCGACACCTCACTCTGCCCTCAGGATGACCACAGATCTGGGAGGAACATTGATAAATCCGGATTCTGTCTCAGGTTCCTTTTTCTCTGCGTTTGTGTTTATTATGCACTTCCACTTTCCGCTTTTTTCAAGCTTCGGCAGTGCAAGCCTCTGTTCCTGCCAGTGCATGTTAAAAGCAAGATAGTAAAGCTCCCTATCCGAATACAGGACTCCCACATGCCTGAAATAGTCGTAAAATTCCGCCTGCCAGGCCATCTCACCATGGAAGGAGGTCTCTGGATAGCGGCCTTTCTTTTTTCCTGCACTGTGTCTGAAAACCGGGTTTTGCAGCCTCAGCTCCATAAGCACCCTTACAAATTCAAAGATCTCCCTGTTCGCTTCAAGATCGTCCCAGTTAAGCCAGGTCACGGTATTATCAAGACAGTAGGGGTTGTTGTTTCCCTTTTGGGTATTCCTGAATTCATCTCCCATAAAGATCCTGGGAGTCCCCCGTGACAAAAGGAGGTAGACGAAGGCATTCTTTATCTGTCTTTTCCTCAAAGCCTCCACTGCCTTTCTGCGGCTCTTCCCCTCTACACCGCAGTTCCAGGAATAATTGAAATCCGTGCCGTCGGTATTGTTTTCACCGTTTTCTTCATTGTGCTTCCTGTCGAAGCTTACCATGTCATTCATAGTCAGGGTATTGAAGGAAGCCATATAGTTTACCGAAGCGCATTCTCCTCCCGAAAGAAGATGGTTCGCAAATCTGGAAAGCATATCGGCGTCACTTTTCAGAAATCTCCTGTTGTCATAGAGAAAATCATTGTTTAATACCGCTATTCTCTTTTTCCTGTCATCCCCGGCAAACTTAAGGGAAGCGCTGTCAGGATGATTCTCAAAAATAAACTTGCTCTTCTTTAGATACGGATCTCTCAAAATGTCGGAAACGGGAATATCCGAGCCGAAAAGCGCAAAGCCGTCTACACCGTAATCCACCACCCAGTACCGCAGGACATCCACTATATATCTCGAAGTTAAGGAGGGCTCAAAATAAAAATCGGCGATAAGCTCCATATCCGCCTTATGAAGAGCAGATACCATATTCTTAAAGGATGCGATCCCGTCTCCCGAAGCGGAATAGCTGTTCTTCGGAACAAAGTAATTACCTGAGGTATAGCCCCAGTAATTAAGCCTGCCCTTTGACCTTTTCCTTATGGGAGCTTCCTTTTTCGCCTCATCCTGGCTCTCGGGATACCTGTCATCTATTATCTCATTAAAGTCATACGCAGGCATCAGCTCAAGTGTATTGACCCTAAGCTTCTTGAAATACGGTATCTTTTCTACAACGCCTTCGAAGGTACCGTGATTCTCCGTTCCGGAATTCCTGTTTTTTGTAAATCCCCTGACATGAAGATAATAAAGAACAATATCCTGAAATCCACGGACTGTCGGAGCCGGAACCACCTCGGTCGCCGGAGGCGTATCAAATCTTCCGAAAGGTTTGAATGTTCCCCACTTTTCGTCTCCGGAAACATGGCAGCAATAGGGATCCATAAAGGTTTCAGCGCCGCTTCGAAGCCTGTATCCGCTCTTCTTTGTGTTAAGGCCGTAAAGGGTCATGTTAGAGACCGTCCCGACACTGTTTTTGTCATCAAAGGGAATTTCTTTCTTTACAGAGCCCTTCAGGTCAAGAAGTTGAAGATATAAGGGCTTTGTCCCGGGATTCTCAACAGAGACAAGGGTTATCTCCTCCGGAACCTGATTTAAGTTTGGATCATTCTTTTTCATAAGAGGGATTGTACCACAAAATACGAAAAAAAAATACCGTCCCATGTAATGGGACGGTACACTCTCTCCTGCGTTCTAATGTTCACAGCCCTCCGGGTTCTCCGAACCGGGAACAATAATCTGCTTTATGCAACCTCCTGAACGGTAACCCGGTTATTCACCGCATTTTCGTCAATAGCGGCCTGCGCGGCGGTGCTTGCAGCGGCCTCAATATTCTGAGTATTTACTGCTTCCTCCGCATTTTCGGTATTCACGGTAGTCATAACATTTTCAAGCTCCTCTGCTTCCTCCGTAACCTCCGGAGCAGCAGCTCTGGCGTTCAAAGTTTCAGGCGTATTCCTGACCGCAGCCTCAGACACCTCTATCCTGTTAATGCCTACAGCGCTTTCATCCTCTTCCATTTCCTTTATGGAGGAAGTCACATCATAAGGACTCTCCTGGAAGGAATAGGCTACGTTGTAAAGCTCCTTATCTGCTGCCCTTGCTGCCTGGGCATTCTCCTGCTCTGTATCAAGGCGCTGATTCTCGGTCACGGCTCTGCGCCTGTCAGCCACCTCGCTTAAAACCTCTTCACGATCTGCCTTTCTCTCGGCTCTTAATTTATCAGCATTCTTTTCCCTGATGCTTTCGAGACGCTCCTCTGCAGCTCTGACATTGTCATTACCCGTATCGGCGTTCACGGTCTTTCCATCCCGGGAATCTGCATCACTTCTACGGATCGCAGACGCTTCATTATTCTCAGGCTTTTCCTGCTCATCCGTATCCCCCGCCCTGTTTGTGCGACGATCCTCCATCTCCGACTTGTATGCCGCAGTGGTTATATTTCCGTCCTCAAACATTTCCTTTAATTCATGGGCTGAATACTGAGTGAGATCAGCGCTGTCAGTGTTCTTCGTATCGGCCTTGGCGGCAGTCTCCTCTTTCCCTGTAGGAGCCATAGTTTCGATATTCTCCTTCAGAATATCGATCTCCGCCTGACGTATCCTGTTCTCGTTGATCTCCTTACTGATACCAAGCTTCTCGGAGCTCGCGGAAATGGTTTCCGCAATATTTCCCTTGTTTCCGCTGTCCTCTTTCAGGAAATCGATGCTATTCTTTCCCTTTGCCTCATACATCTTTGAAAGGGAAGAACCCTCGGATGAAATGCTGACAGTATCTCCGTCTCTGGATACTCCGCCGTTTGCCTTCGCATCAATCTTTGAAAGCTTTTCCTGCCTTTCCCTGTCAGAAGGGACATATTTCACTCCGGCCGAATAACCGGAGACCCCGGACGCGCCGACGCTCCTATACAAATCCACAGAATTTACATTCATCGTACCACCTCCTCAGATTGAGGTGCTGATCATACTTATACACATTTAATTTACCAAAATACGGTGAAATGTAAAGACAATTCTGTAAAAATTAATAAAAAATTAATATTTTGATGATATCAGGTATCTATTCAGGCTCTAAAACACTCGTCGCCAGGTTCGCTTTACAGCAAATTAAAGGCTGTTTTTTTTCACTTCATCTGTATAATAGAGTATAGGTAACTATTCAGAACAGTCACTTGCGTATCCGCAGGTAACATATGAAAAACCCGGCATTTGAATACATGAACTACACAGAAACAGTAAACACGGTATTTTACATAATGGCCGTCATTGCTTTTTTCGTCTTTCCGTTCTTTACGATGTGCCAGCTCTTACTTGACATTGAGGCTCTCTTTTCAAAGGATCTGGTATGGGAGAAGATCCCGCACACCGGAAGACAGGGTAAGAGCTGATTTGACCGGAGGTTATTATGGATGACAGGATTGAAAAGCTTGCCGGGTATCTGGACAAACGCTACAGACAGAAAAAAATACTTAATCTCTTCCTTGGCGCACTGATAACATTTCTTTGCGTATTCGCTCTTATCTATATGGAAAATATCGACAGAGAGGGGATAGTGATACTGCGATGGATGACTGTGGACGGAACACTGTTTACACTCATTCTCACCGTATTCTTCTTTGCGGTAAATATCATTGAGCTTAGAAAGAACACAGAACTTACAAGGAGAGCGGTGTATTTTGCCAGACTATCATCGGCGGTAGCTGAGGCAGTGATCATTATTGTAGTACTGCAAAGCCAGCTGACCGACTCCCCCATGCACGTCTTCCGTCCGGATATGTTCTGTATGCATATCATCATTCCCCTGCTGGTCATCGCTTCGTTTACCTTGAACGATTCCCCCCTCGGAAAACTGAAAAAAAGAGAGATCCTATACGGCACATCCTTTGTAACTTTCTATGCCGTGATAATACTTACTCTCATCGGATCAGGAGTTATCCGTGGGGAGTACATACCATACTCATTCCTTGATATCAGATCAATGAGCCTTTCCTCCTTTGCCGCTACAGCTGCATTATTCTACGTAATGGGATATGCTTTGTCCGCACTGCTATCCAAAATGAACCGGAAGTTATATTGGGGATGGTACAAAAAAAAATAAATCTATCTGCCATTTTTTCTTCTGCCACGTATATATTTTCAAAGCAACAAAAACAAACACTTTAATGACAGGAGGTAAAGGATATGTCAAACAGAGATTATATAAAACTTAATATGGATGAACTTGATAAGGTTACAGGCGGAGTCAGAGTTTTAGGAAACTCAGGGCAGACCGGTAATATTGATCCGATCATCATTGCAGATCCCGCAGGCATCCCCCGTGGCGGCAGAGTACAGGTGAGGGTGTAAGTCAACGGGGTAAGTCAACGGGGAACTGTCCCAATGCCGTTAGTTAGTGCCATTCTGAGACTACACATTGTCATTCTGAGGGCGAAGCCCGAAGAATCTTTCTCTACGGATGAAAAGATCCTTTCTGTTGCTTCGCAACCCCTCGCCGGGGCGGCATCCCACATCTCCGATGTGGGATATGCGTCGCTGGCGCTCAGGATGACAACCAGAGTGTTTCCATTTTCTCTTCAAGCATTATTGCGAGCTCATACGGATCCGTCGCGGGATGTTCTGCCGCGATTGATGAGAAGCTGTCCAATACTCCCGACACCTTCTGCGTCAGCCTTACATCAACATCCGCATAGTTCTCAAGCCTTCCTCCGGTATATGTGTCTCCCTCGATACCAAGGAACAGTTTCCCCATATCGGCATCATACTTTCCAAAGGCTGCAGCTATCCCAACTGCATCCGCTACAAGTTCATCCCATACCGCATCCTTTTTATCGGGATACAGCTTCCGGCATATAAAATGCGTACATTCATGATACTTTCTGATCTTATCCGAAAGAGTTATCCATTCTTCATCGGACAATCTAAGCTTTGCAGCAGGCACCGCACTGTAAGGTCCAATTGACAGGATTATAAGCGTGTCCTTAAAATTCCTCCTATCCGAGGTAAAGCGCCCAAACTCCTCCTTCCAGGCTTTCACGGCGTCCTCCTTATTACCAAGGCTTTCCAGAAACTTGATTTTATGCCGCTCGATCTTTCTCCAATTGATGACGCCATCCAGTATTGATGCTCCCTGTGTGTCCGGGATATCCACCATCTCGCAGCGGTATGCCATGATCCGTAAAAAGGTCACAAAATCCTCACGCCTTCCAAGCGTAATGACGCTTACTTTACCCGCAGGGGTTTCTTCGTAAGTTATGCTATCCTCATCACTTGTTATGAAGTGAGACAGATCCCTACAATCGGGTTCAAGACCGCGTTGTACGATATCAAGATATTTCTCTTTAGCTCGGCCTCCCGGAACCACAAAGAGCTGCCGGTAGGTTTCCGCAAGTGTTTCTATCACCATTCTGTAATCCTCTCAATCAGGGGACGGTTCTGTGATTGACTTTCTGAATGGCATAATACGTTATCCCCGTCAGTCGACTTATCTGCCTTATTGATGCACCGGATTTTTTCAATTTCCCAATGCATTCGTTTTGAATGTCAATCGGCAAACGCTGAAAAGATGTCACATTGTCACATCCTGTCATATCCATAATTATCTTTTTCGCCTGCTTATCAGTTGCATGCCATGTTCGCGTCTTCTGTATTTCCATACATTCTTCCGCAACATACTCATTACTTGTTTTCACTACAGTTTTTCTGGAAATAAACTGTTCAACATAATCTATATCCACCAGATTCTGTTGCCAGAGATATTCCCTGAAACTGCTGTAAGGATAATCCCCCGGATTTTTACACATTCCTGCCTTTACAGGATTTTGATGAATATATCTGATCACTGTAAACAGATACGTCTCATCATCCACTGCCTCGCTTTTAAACCTGTCCTGAAATAAATGCCCAACCCTTTGGTATTTTGTATTGTACCAATATACAAAACGAATACTGATACGCTTGATCACTTCTCCCAACGGCATGCTTTCCTCCTCGTATTCCGGTATGCTATATTACCGTTCATAAGGCGCAGCGTGTTTATGACAGGCGTATGGACAGGCACCAGACGCTCTAAACGGACATAGTCACTCATATAGGGCTGTTTGCCGGGTTTACGCCCCACACCATAGTCCTGCATCCCCGGTATGAAAGTGTTTATACTTTCTCCCAGGAGATAATCATCAGAATTTGCGGCTTCTTCCTCAAGGCTCCCGTCTATGGCCCCTGCCGTATACTGATAGAGTATCTCCATAGTGTCGCGTCTGAAGCTGTCATTATTATAATCTGCTCCGGTAAGAGACACGTTTTTCATGTCCTCCGTAACGGCTATATTTATCTTCTGTATGATCTCCGCATACTCATTTTCAACCGATGCCGAATAATAGCGGATCGGAGTTCCGGCCATATTGTCGGAAGTAAGCTTAACATCAACACCCGCTTCCTTTTCTTCCGCAGCCGTTACTCTCTCTGCATTCTTCCTGACATCTGTAAATTCATTTAAGAGAAGCTCCCATTTATTCTTTTCTTCGGGAGTGACAGCGCAGGCTATCAGCTGGTTCAGCGCTCCGTTGATCGCAGCACTTGTATTTGATCCGTATTTACACTTTGACTTGAGGATCTCCTCCCCGGTGATATCCTTAAGTTCTTTATTCAGGTCGTCCCTTGCTTTACTGAGCTCTGTCCTGTTCTGACAGCGCATTCCCTCATATTTCTGCCTGAGAATATCCAGTCTTTCCCGGTCTTCATTCTTTATCTTAAATTTCCAGTCACCTAAGTGTATTATAAACGGCATTTTTTACCTCTCAATTCATTCTCCTTACCTGTTCCTGTTTCACTTCCTGTTTTGCTTTTGCCGCTGCGGCTTTCTTCTGCCGCAGAGCCTTGCGTCCGCCGAGATCAAGTCCCTGTTCCTTTTCAAGGGTTACGAGGTTCACGCTCTTTACCTTATCTTTCGTATTCTTCCTCTCATGCAGGGCTATGATATAATTGTGGGCACCCTTTGGATCCAGGACTCCGAAGGCCAGAACAGCCTTGTTATATGTGGACTTACCCATATTTTTACTGTCATCGAGATACGTCTTTATCTCATTTATGGCACTGTTACGCATTTCATTGAGAGCACTCTTTTCATCTGTAAGCTGCTGGCTTTCAAAATTACGCATTTCACTCACCAGCTTGTCCACTTTCTTCCTGTATTCGTCAAGCGTCGGAAGATTTCCGCAGAAAGCGGAATCAAGCTTCATATTCGCCGCTGTACCGGCAAGCTTATTAAGATTCGAGAGCTCGGCATTCAGGCTGTCTGTCTCTGTATAGGCCGCATCCTGTCTAAGTCTCAGTACCTCTTCCACGAGGCCCTTCTGCCCGTAGCTGTCAGTCCGTAAATACCAGTGCTGGCTTCCCACAGCCTCCACAGATCTTAAGAATCCTCCGTCTGCCATCTGCCTGTGCATAAAGTTCGTGAACTCATGAACATTATGGAAGGAGGTGTTCGCAGCTTTCTCTCCATGAAGTCCCGCTATATTCATATCGGGGAAATTCTCCTTTGCCCATGCGGGATCCAGCTCGTTAGCCAATGTGAACATCACGTTAAAGCGGGTATTATCAAAATCATTTTTTGAGTGCTTATTGATACGGTCATACTTTGGATCTGTAAGCCATGTCTTCACATCCTTTGTAAGCTTCTCTCTATCTTCCGGTGTCGCGTTACCGCTCCTTATCTTATTTAACCCCTCCTTTATAACCTTATACTGCTTTGAGTCAACATGGAACAGGGAATCAGCCGCATTCAGCATACTGTAAACTGCATCCACAGCCTTTTCATGGGTCATGCCGGTCTTTGCGGAAAGTGTCGTCTCCCTTCCCTGCTTTACCGCCTCGATCTCTCTTGCCAGACTTCCCATGCCGGAGTTTAGATATATATCGGCCTTTCCCACAAAGGACGAATCAATGATCATAAAGTCCTGTCTGGGCGGTTCCTGATGAGTGTCGGCAAGATATTTCAGTTCATTATAAACTATGGGGTCTGCGATGTTCTTTATCTCGTCAAGCTGTTCTCTGGCCTTTTCCGCTGCCTCTATCTCAGCTTCCTTCTGATACATCCTTGCCTCATAGTCAAAAGGTATCATGCCTTCACTGTCTAATGATAATGCATCATTAGCGTCATAAACGGCCTTGATCCCTCTCTCCAGATCAGAAGAAATACTCTTATCAGCTAATAGTCTTTCTTTCTCTTCATAAAGACTCTGTACCCTGTCCGCAATACCTTTATAGATCTCTGCCCTTTTAAGCGGATTCTTTTCATAAGGCTTCCCCAGCATATTATCTTTAAGATATGTACTGAGTCCTCTAAGCCCCTTTGTAAACTTTTCTGCTGTGGCTCCGCCGACTCTCTCAACTGTTTCTATATTCTTGTCTATTCTCCGTGCCACCTCTTCAAAATGGCTGTAAAAACCGAGATTGCTAAGGGACCATCCATTATTAAAAGCTTCCTGCCTGCCCTTGACATATTTGAGCCTTGCAATCATTCCCCTGTCGCCGTCCACTACATCATTAAAGGATTCTTTTATGCTGCCCATTCCCACAAGGCAGCGCATATTCTTTTTGGCGAAATCGGGATCTTTTCTGTTTTCTTCCGCAAGCCCGGTGAGTACAGTATTTATCTCATTGTACTGCCCGTTGATCCTGTTCCAGTATTCTCTTTCCCTTTCATCACTTACCGGGCCCTTCTGCCGCTCGGTAAGGTACTCACCCCATATCTTCTGGAGCTCATATTCTGCGTTAATAGCTTTGTGCAGAGGGAATACTTCCTTCTTTTCCTCAACCTCCTGGAAGGTAAAGTCTCTCGTACTTCCCTCCTTTATGGGATTCTTCTGCCTGTCGATCTCAAGTGCTACGGGCGCATACATATTTGGTTCCGGAATATGGATCAGGGGATCCATTAAGTGGATCTTCATTGCAGTGGTTCCGTTAATGGCGTTTTTGACCATTTTCTGGATCGGCCTCAGATTGATCACCGAAACCTCGTGACCATCCTGTATCATGAGATCCTCTGCTCTCTTCAACGCCTTGTCCATAAGGACCATGACCGGCTTCATCTTTTCAGCATAGGAAGCGCTCATCAGTCCTCCCTTATTCCCGAACGGGAAATAGTAGGAGCTGTCCATTTTTTTCTTGTCTTCTTCAGTCGGGTTTTCTTTATTAAACAGCTTATTATTTCCCTCGAAGTAAATAGCTTCCCGTCCGATGGGCGTAAGGATCCCTGCTATACACCGTCCGATTTCTTCTCTTTGCTGCAGTGATGTCAGGTTTCCGGGATCTGACATTACCTTATTAAGATGCTCCACATATTCATTCTGTCTGTCAAAAGCTGTACCGCTTTCCAGTTCCTTCTCTACTTCTTCCTGTTTTGCGATAAAATCATAACCCGGCGATATAGACGGCAGTGCATTTCCGAGATAATGCAATATTGATGTTATCTCATGGGAACCTATGCTGGAAACATTCTTCTGCGGGACCGAAATGATCCTTGCCCTGACTTCATTCTCCACATCACTCAGAAGCTTATGGTTATTTGAAACCCTGAAGCGGGAATCAGGGTGTGTTAAGATATCGATGGCCTTCAGGTCATCGTTCTCCCTGCCTTCTCTTGCCTGATATTTATTCCATTCTTCATCACCTATACATTTCTTTACCGCCTCTGCCAGAAAATTAGGATTGTCGGCTGAAAGCGCCTGTATCTCCCTTATCTTGTCATAGGCATAGGGTTCTGCCTTAAAGATATCATTCAGTTCTTTATCCTTCTCAAGGATATTGTCAAGCCAGGCAAGATCCTTCTGCTGCTCAGCTTCTGTATACTGCTTTATAGGATATAGCTTTTCCATCTCCCTAAAAGCAGCCGGATCCTTAAGGATATCCTTTTCCGCCTGTGTCAGCTCATGCGCTGCAGCCCGGCGAAGGTTCTCCGTGATCCCCGGAAGGGACCTGTAGCGATTCTTGAACTCTTTCGGCAGGGCATCGATCTCACTTAAAAGAGAATCCAGGATCTCTTTTCGTCTTTCCTCAGTTCCCGGAGCCTCATTGACAACAGCATCGATCTTCTCTCTCAGCTTCCTCAGACTCTCCAGCTCTTTTTCTGAATAGAGATCATATGTCGGTCTCTGGGGTTTTGACGGTACATCAGGATCCTTCGGCTTAACCGCCTCTTCTCTTCTTTTTGCTTTGTCTTCATACTCTTTAAGCTCGGCCTCATATTTCCTTAGTTTCTCCTGATTCTCCGGAAGGGCAATAAGCTCATTGTAGCGTTTTAAATCTCTATTATACTCATCCCATAGCTTTTTATTGTTTGCTATCTGACCGTCGATAGAAGGGCCTGTCAGAAGTACCAGACTCCCGATAGCCATGACATCACTCATACACCAGCCGTTCACGATAAGCTTCCGTCTCGCAAGGTGCATGGGAGCCCATTTCCTTAACTGCCCTCTTTCCCCGATGCTGTCTGTATATGCCCCTTTTACTTCACGTGGAAAAACAGCTTTAATCTTCTCGTTTTCCATATTTTTTGAAATCTTGTCTATGGCATACATACAGTCCGCGCCTTCGGAAAGGATCTGTTCCCGGACCTTCATTTCATCTTCTTTGGTGGCTTTTGTGCCCAGATTCTGGTATTCCGCATTTCCCCTTACAAGGCGCTGTATCTTTATGATAGGAGCATGCAAAGGCACCACATGTTCAAAGCGGGCATAATCACTGACATAAGGATAATTATTTGAGTCGTGCCCCTCACCATAATAACTGATACCGGGGATGAATCCGCCGATATTTCCCGCCATATAATCATCGGTTTTAGTAATCTCTTCATCCAGACTGCCGTTTATGGCAGCTCCGGTGTATGTAGCTATTATCTCCAGCGTGTTACGCCTGATATCGTCATTGGTGATCTCCTCTCCCGGAAGCGGAGCCTTTCTAAGCTCCTCTTTTACGGCAGCATCCAGTTCTTTTAAGAAATCGCCTAGTTTTTCTTCCTCTTCCTCGGAATAATAGCCTGTAGCCACATTTGCAACTGTGTCAGGGATTATTTTGAATTCAAAATCAGCATCTCCAATTTTTTCAAAGTATTTTTCTTCAGCCTCTGAATAAGCGTTATACAGCCTCTCATTCCACTTTTCCCATTTACTCTTTTCCTCGGGAGTGGCAGCATATTTTATCATGGTGCGTACGACACCGGAGATGGTCAGCATGGTGTGCGTACCGTATTTACAGCCCCATTTCACGATATTATTCTTTTTACCGGTAAGCTTGGAAAGATCATTATCCAGCTCATCCTGTATCTTTCTAATGTCTTCCCTTGTCGTACAGAGTTTATTGTCATATTTCTTCTTAATACGCTCAAACTCAGCCTTCTGATCTTCCTTAAGCCCGAAATTCATTTGTTGAAATTGTAAGATAAACGGCATGTCCTACCTCCATATTCCCTGCATTCCTTTGCTATTGCCGATAGCCACTTGTTTATATTTATTATATACAATCCAGCCTAAAAAATAAGCCCGGGCTTATCCCGGGCTTGCAGACTGAAGACAAAGTCCGCGGCTTATGCCGCGGTCCAGACTGAAGACAAAGCAATCCCGAGGCAACCGCCTCGGGATTGCTTCGTTCCATATTTAGTCATGCTACCGCGAAAGAACTATCTTTCA
>Ga0256407_10000489_pt1 | contig 94333 bp, 85 predicted proteins | sample RumenRJG_04DNA_FD_193489 | JGI IMG/M metagenome (GOLD analysis project Ga0256407, IMG submission 193489) | Bovine rumen microbial communities from Lethbridge, Alberta, Canada - RJG_04 | ecosystem: Host-associated > Mammals > Digestive system > Stomach > Rumen | place: Canada: Alberta... | reverse complement strand
CTAGAATCAAGCGTTTTTATAGTACCTAAATTAATGCGAAAAGGATCTCCTGCCATATTTCCTTGATCTAAGTCTGTTGCCGGAAGATATTGTTCTATCCATAAATCCAGATAAATACCTTCAGAACCGCCATAATTTAAACTATTACAGATTTTTAACAAAGTGGTTGTTCCATACAAAGGTTTATTTTCAAAGACACAATAATCAAGATTATCCGGCAATTGATTACATTTTTTGATCCAATTCATAACTTCACAAAACATATCAATATTACAATTATATTCAATATTACCAGGATCCCGTGAATCAAGATATTCCATAATGTTATTCATATATTCATCTGACATATTTAAACCTCCTATACGACAAGTTTTCGACGATTGATAACAGAAACATTGTCTTCACACACTTCTTCAATCTCATTATCTATAACAGGCTCTTCTTCCTGATTATCAGATAAGGTAAGCTCATCATTTAACTCTCTCTGCCGCTCAAGAAGTCTCTGTAACTCGTCCTCTTTTGCAAATGATTTATCAAGTTCAGTAAGTGATGCCTGCAGGGCAGCCTCAGCATCAGACAACCGTCTTGTATATTCATCAACATTCTTTTCAAACTTCCGGACAGCATTTTGAATACGGGATATATTACCTATATCAGCAGTTTCTCTTGTGTCAACTGTATAAGTATAGTTACCCTTAATCTCAATATGACATTCGATCTCATTGTTCATAAAGGATCTGGTCTTTGAAGCACCCAGAGCAAAGCCAGCATAATTACCGAAATATACAACATTTCCGTCAGCAGGAATTTTTGCAAACATTGCCTGGATAAGTTCGCCTGCTTTCTTACGTTCAGTGATCATCTGCCCGTTAAAATCCATTGCAAACGGAGAAGTATCAGCTTCAGCAGCCTTAATATCCGTTACATCATCAATAAGACTCTGCTGTTCACCGCCTTTATACAGTTCGGATGAATTACGAAGTTCAATATCTTTTCCAACCTTATCGAGTATGTTCTTGATATTCTCAATACGGCGGGGAAGAATATCCTTCGCATCCTTCTCCAGCTTATATAGGTTGGCCGTAAAACTCTTTTTAGCAAGGGTAAGCTTCGTAACCTCTGCATCAACCTCCATCTTTTCCTTGATAAGAGGATTACCGCTTGCAATAGCTTTCATTTCAGCATAGTTTAATACAGCTTCATCAACATCAGTACAACTTCTTGCCACATCCCCACTTGTCATTATCTGAGAGATAAATTTCTGCTTGTTCTCGATAATGCTCCAGTTATAAGCATCAAAAGTTCCTTTCGTCACATACCGATATATCTCAACTTCATCATTCATATTTCCCTGACGTAGAATACGACCTTCACGCTGCTCCACATCAGAAGGACGCCAGGGAACATCAATCTCATGCAGCGCACAAAGCCTTGTCTGGATATTAGTTCCTGTACCCATCTTTTCTGTAGAACCGATGATCACACGTTTTACACCATTACGAACATCCTGGAACATAGTTTCTCGTTCCGTATCATTCTTGGCATCATGTATAAAGCAGATCTCGTTTTCCGGGATACCCTTTAATACAAGCTCATTTTTAAGGAATTGATATACATTAAAACTATTCTTATCTCCGTTTGGAACACCTATATCAGAGAAAACAACCTGTGTTCCCTTAAAATCCGCTGTTCGCTTCCAAACGTTATATATCTCATTTGCAACCTTATATAACTTGCTATTATAATCCGGCTCTGCATCCGGATTAATCATGCGAATGTCGGTTGACAAAAGCTTCGCATCATGACAAATCTTAAGCATATTATCCTCAGAAGGATCCACCTGTTTATTCCTGATACGTTCCGCACGTTCAACAAAGGAATCAACATAATCCCTGATATCTTCATTAGGCTCAGATTCAATAATCTGATACTTGCCATCCTTTAACTTCGGGATATCAAGATAAGGCAGCTGATCCTGCAGTTGAACATCTGCTACACACCTAAACAGCGTCACAAGCTCCGGCAGATTAGTAAAGCGACCAAACCTCGTTTTTTCTCTGTATCCTTTTCCCTCTGGAGACAGTTCCATTGCAGTAACAGTCTCTCCGAAATTAGCAGCCCAGGCATCAAAATGATAAATACCGAGATTTCGCAAAGTATCTGACTGAAGGTATTTCTGCATAAGATACATCTCGCACATAGTATTTGATATAGGTGTCCCCGTAGCAAAAACTATATTCCTTCCAGGAGAAAGCTCATTAATATAATTGATTTTCTGATAAAGATCAAAAGCTTTATTTGAACCATTAGGATTAATACCGGCCACACGGCTGATTTTTGTTACGAATGAAAGATTCTTATAATTATGAGCTTCATCAACCATCAACGCATCAACGCCAAGTTCTTCAAAAGTAATAACATCATCCTTATATTCTGAATTCATAAGAATCTCCAGCTTTGTACGAAGCAACTTTTCCTGAGCTTCCATTTGCTTAACGGTCCATCGCTGGCCATTATCATACTTAATCTGAGCAATAAAAGACTGAATCTCGTTAATCTCTTTTTCAATAGAAGCAGCCTGTCGTTCTCTTGAAATCGGTATCTTTTCAAACTGAGAATGACCGATAATAACAGCATCATACTCTCCCGTGGCAATCTTACTGATAAAACGTTTACGTCTGCTTTTTTCAAAATCCTTTTTTGTAGTAAGAAGAATATTCGCAGACGGATAAAGAGTAAGAAACTCATTGGCCATTTGTCCTGTTAAATGATTAGGTACAACAATCATGGGTTTATTGGCTAAGCCAAGACGCTTTAATTCCATACAAGCTGCAGCCATAACATAAGATTTGCCGGCACCAACACAATGGGCAAGAAGCGTATTCCCGCCACGAACTATACGTGCAACAGCGTTTCTCTGATGGAGTCGCAGATCCACATCAGGATTCATCCCCGGCAAAGTCAAGAAACTACCGTCATACTCACGTAACTTAATATTATTAAACCTGTCATTATCTCTGCGGACATACTTCTCCCGGCGTTCCAAATCCTTAAACAGCCATTCTGAAAAAGCAGATTTTATATCCTCTGCTTTTAACCTGGCAAGCATTGTTTCTTTTGGATTTTGGACATATGAGACCTTACCATCCGGTCCGTCAACACGGTCTTTAACTGAAATCTCCCGGAGATTGAGAAGATCCTCAAATATATCAATCCCCTTCTTACGATCTGTTCCGTAGGTACTCTTGTTCTCAACAGAATTAACAGATGACTTGTCATGAATAAAAAAAGTATTTGCCAAGCTGTTATATTCAAGATTAAACGATCTATTGTAATAAGACGGGATTTTAAAAAGATCCCTGTAAAATGCTTCGTAATCTTCAACATCAATCCACGAAGAACCAATCTTAACATCTATCTCAGACGCATCCAAGTCCTTCGGCATAACACTATTAAGTGCCTCGATATTCTCATTAAATCTGGTATCAGAAACAACAGCAACCTTTGCTGCAGCAAGTTTCTGTCTTACATCACCGGAAAGATACTCTTCCTTTGTTTCATAACCTCTGTACGGATTAGTATTATCAGCTTTTTCGGGATTAAGATAAATCTCACCACGAAGCTCTTCCAACAGCTTGTCAAAAGGAACAGGATAAAGCCGAAGCATGTTTTCAAGATTTACATAACCTTCATTTGCAACTGTAAGATTAAGTGCTTCAACAGCGTTATCCGCAAAATCCTTTATAACATTCGGATGTATGGTACGTTCCGTAAAAATTTTCGCTTTCTCATAATGGTCATCGACCAGATCTTCCAGCGCACATAAAAGAGGATATTCGACATCATCACAAAACGCTCGTTTTGCGTCCCTTTCATTAATAGCACCATATTTTTCTGCAAAAACATCATATCTTTCATTTAACCTGCCTTGGATTTCTTTTAACTTGCTATCAGAACAGCCCTCAAGCTGTGCATTAATAACTTCGTGCAACAATGTTCTGATATGACATAGAAGCATTACCATGCTCTTTTGTTTTTCGCTGAAATGATTCTGCAAAACCATACGAGAATTTTCACGCATATAGATCTTATAATCACGAACGCAATACGTATAATTCTTAACAGATGGATCTGCAGGTATACTCTCCTCGTCAACAACCACTTCATTATCTTCATGGATAATTGGCTCATAAATATTCTCAGGAAGATTTAAAACAGCAGCATCAAGTCCCTCCTCCAGAGTATACTCATCATCGGAAGAAAGATAAGTAATGGCACGTTCCTCTCCAAACCGCTGCGTATCAACTTCCATATGACCAAGCATCATTTCAGGGTGAGAAACAAAATAGCTGTTAAGAGGAATGTTTTCTCTATACATTTCAACAGATTCAAATTCCTGCGGAGTAAGAGACGGAGCGATTTTTTTCTTAAGAAAGATGATATCCGTTGTAACCTGTGTATTGGCAGAATCCGCAAAAGTATTGTTTGGAAGCCTTATCGCACCTACAAACTCAGCTTTATCGGAAATATATTTCCTTACCTTGCTGTTTTTCTTATCCAAAGTCCCTTTGGAAGTAATAAGACAGACTATTCCTCCGGGAGCGCAAAGATCCAATGCCTTTGCAAAGAAATAATCATGTATAAGAAAGTTCTCTTTATTAAACTTGCGGTCATTAACCTTATATTCGCCAAAAGGTACATTTCCAATAACACAATCAAAGAAATTCTGCGGCAATATAGCATTTTCAATACCTGTTATCTGTATAGCACACTTTGGATGAAGCTGTCTTGCAATACGCCCGGAAATATCATCAATCTCTACTCCAAAAAGCCTGCTGGAGTTACGCATTTCCAACGGCATAGCAGAATAAAAATTACCAATACCCATAGAAGGCTCCAGAATATTGCCACCATTAAATCCCATGCGAGATAATGCCTTATAAATAGCATCTAAAACAGGCTTTGGAGTATAAAAAGCATCTGTGACAGTAGATTTAGCCGCCTTATATTCTTCCGCAGAAAGATTTGTCTGAAGCATACGGTTATACTGACCACCACTTATTGCTTTTTCACTTTCATCAAACCACTCCGGCAAACCGCCCCAGCCAATATAATGACTTAAGGTATCAAGTTCTTCATCCGTAGCAACACGATTTTCTTTTTCTAACCGTTTCAATACTTCAATTGCATGTAAATTAGCCATCCCACGACTTATATTGTTGCCGGTAGTAGGCAACCAGGAATCATCATAAGAAAATTCTTTTCTGTTAAGATCAAATGCATCAATATTAACAGCATTTGAATGACCTAAAACAATCTTTTCAGTAATATCATCTTTTATTTCTTCAATGTTTTCTTTAATATCAAGAAAATCTTTTTGCTCAATATTATCATTGATATCATCGATAATATCATTAGAAGTTTCAGACATTTCCTCAACAAATTCAGAAATATTTTCAACATTATTTTTATTTAAATCAGACTGATTAAGAATGCTAAAACCCTTGTTAAGAACATCTTTTGCTGTATAATTATCATTAACTGAAAGATTAAGTTCCGGATTATATTTACAGATAGTAGTAATAAAAGCAACAGTAATATCTTCTACGCTTAATACAAAAGTATTGCTATATGAATTTACCCAAGAATCTGTCTCAATGTAATTTGATGGATAACAATGAATACGCAAACCCGAATCAGAAAACCGGGAACGAGAATCACCGACAAAATTGTGATAATACAGATCAGAGCCTGTATGCGCAAAATCAAGCCCTTTTAACGCAAAAGTGTCATCCTTGTGAGATAGCAAAAATTTGTTCACATAATTTTCTTTAGCTGTGATATTAAGAGAAGAATCTGCAATAGTTTTAATAAAATCATCAGTAGCAAATTCCTTGTCAGAATAAAGCTCGTCTATAACAGCACTTACAAGCTCATAATACTGAGTATTAGTAAGGGCGGTATTGTTATGATTTTCTTTTGATTCTTTTTCTGCATCAAAATGGTTATAAAATGCATTAGAAATCTTACTTCTATAATCCTTTTTTTCTTTCCATACAAAATAATCATCCTTTTCACCAGGCAAAAAGAATCTACCGCTTTTAATACTTTCAGAAAATCTTTTTGACAGCTTCTTATAAGGCATTAATGATTCAAGCCGATTATCATAATCGCTGCCAATGCGTAAAGATATTTTAAAACCTTTTGAATCCCGATTGGTATCAAGACCAGAATAACCACTTCCACCCACACCATAATGGGAATTAAGAAATTTCGCACCGGAAACAATGTCAACACCACCATTAGAAGCTTCATAAAACTCACGGCGCAACATTACATAATGACTATTAGAATCTAAAATTCTGGTACAAACATCATATGCATCGTCCGGTATAAAAGAAGGCACAAGATGATCTATATGCTCAGGAAGATCAAACTTATGACGCCCACTTAAATAACTCTGTAAGTGAAGAACACGATCGAGAGTACAAGCATATTTCCAGCTTGCCTGTACTTCACCGTCAAGATGTTTCAGCCATAATTTCCAAGACTCATTAAGAAGATTTTCAGCAAGGTCCGGATGATTATCAAGAACATCAGATACTTTATCTTCAATTTCAGGCCATACAAATGAAGACTCGTTAAAAGGATAAGGCATCTGTTCCCTAGAAATATCAAATCCATCACGATAATAATATATAATATCAGTAAGCACCTCACTCTTATCAAGAGAAGCTGCAACAGGTTCAGAGGAAGCATCAATATAATTACATGATTCTACCATGTTATAAATGCGTTCTTCAATTTCCTCCCAGGAAACTATAGTCTGTGGATGTACACGACATTCTTTACCATAGCCCAATAACAATCCTTTATCCTGATCATAATAAACACTTAATTCTTTACCTTTATAATCAAAGCCAAGAGATGAATTGGAATAATTTTTCTTTATAACATCAATAGCATCTTCAATGACAATTTCAGACCAATGAGTTGTATAATAATTAAAAACATTATAAAGGCTGGAATACTGCGATTTATCAAAATGCCAACCATAAGTACCTGCCCGAAGGATATTATCAATATCTTCATCAGTAAAAACAGATACTCTGGTAGACTTATAGCCGCCTTCAGCAGAATCCGTCATATTGATATTCCCAGATTCTATCTCATTATCAACCAATGCCCTCATGTAACCAAAGATATCCATCTGGGACGGTTCAGATTCTACTCTAACGGACTCCGATAAAGAATCGTCTGATTGATCTCCTCCATTATCAGAAATCTGATCTGATTCTCCGCTTTTATACGATCCTGCGTCTGCATCCCTGATACTCCCATCTCTTTCTGCAGCTTCGTCTGCATCGTTTCGTAAAGCGTCAACGCTTCTTCCACTCTGTGATCCAAGAAGCTCTCTAGACGATTCTGTGCCAGCATCAGGCTCAACTGCTGCGGGTATTCTTCCATCAGGAACTGCGCTATCAGTCTCGCCCACGGACGTCTGTTCGATAGTATCTGATCTAAGCCTTGAAAAATCGGAATCTTTTCCTCGCTCATAAGAAACTCCTCTTCCGTCATCTCCATATTGCTGTCCTGGTTGTTCTGTTCCAGAAGTTCCGTTTTCGGATTTTCTTCCAGCTGTATCTGAAGTTCTCTGTACATTTTTAATCCTCCTCTTTTCTTCAACAGTAAACTGTGCTGCAAGGGCAAGTTCAGACTTTGCAATAGACATTATAACATTTAAGCATTCAGTAAGAAGCGAAATGTTCTCTGCTTCAGCAGAACCACCAAAATATTTATCAAATATCTTATAAGAATCATCAAGAAAATTATAATGCATTCCAAGACGTTCATAAAATACTTTTAATACACATTCAGTAATTAACCTTTGAAGTTCAAAACTAACTGTAGAATCATTTTTAGTAAAAAAAGATAACTCTCCTTCATCAGATACAAAAGGTACTGTTCGGTTAAAGAAATAAAGATACAAAAAATCATCAACAGAAAAAGATGAATCAGTACTGTTAGTTCCAATCTTCATCAGATCAACATAATCTGAAAAAATTTCAGGAGTGATAGACCATGTTTTTAATTCTGCTCCGCTATTACTCTTGGTATCTGAAATATCATAAACACAGTCAGAAAACTTTGCAAGGATACCATCCGATACATTAGGATAAACCGCAATACCAGAATGAGACGAAACAGGAAACCTGCCAACTTTTTTCCATCCGGAAAAGTTAGTTACAAAAGTAGCATCCGGCTTCTGTTCGTAAACCAGAGCCATGTTGCTGACGGTAGTCATGTAAATATTGCCACGACCACTAAACTCAAGAAATTTTTCAAGTCTTTCAGCAGAATTAATAGACGACAAAACATTTTGAACACTTTTTTCAAGATTTTCTACTTTCATAATCAGTTTCTCCTACGCTCTCAGTCAAACTTAAATGAAACACACTTTTTATCTTTATCAATACAAAGCTTAGAACTAAACAATGATCTCTTTCTAGGGCTGTAAAATCCGCAGATAAGATCAGACTCTCCACGGACAAACAATTTCTTAAACTGTTCATCCTCAATATCTTTCCCTGCTATATTCCTGTTTGCTTTAAATCCACAATCACAAAAATAACCATGGTCATTCTTATAAAGCTTTTTAAAGCATAAAGGACAAGACAATTCTGATTTTTCACGGGAAGAATTAAGATCAGGAAATTCAAATGCTACCTTTTTACTTTCTTCATCCCATACAAGAAAAGCAGAAAAAGGTTTTTTGTTTTTTTCTTTCGGCTTAAATCCGGTTATAAGATCAGTTTTACTGGTTTTAAGCAGCTTCTTAAGCTGTATTTCATCGATCAGAACACCTGAAATAGAACCGATAAAAAACTGACAGCCCTGGTTCTTGTTCTTTGTACTGCACTGGTATCCATATTGCGTTCTAATAACACCTTCTCCGCATAAAGGACACTTTGCATCAACAGGAATAGGATTATTATCTTCAAAACGTAGCGAAATACGTTTTTCAGCTTTATTCCAATACAAATGAGCCGAAAAGTTCTTTTTTCCCTTGCCCTCTCCGGATTTAAGAGATATAAGTTCTGTTTCCTGCCCGGAAAGAATCACTTTCATATCCTTATCCGTTAATTTATGGCCAAGAATAGATCCGGTAAAAAATTCACACCCTTCATCTTTGGAACGATTGTTTTCACATTTATAACCGGACGGTACAGACAATATACTGCCACCACATATGGGACAACGTAAATCCGTTTTAATCTCATTATCATTTGGAAATCGGAAAACAACAGAGTGTTTAGACTTATCCCAGAATAAAAAAGCATCAAAAAGGCTGCCGCTTTTTGATTTAAAGCCCTTAATAAGTTCTGTCTCTTTCAATGAGGTGATTGATTCAATGTCCTTTTTACTGATAGACTTACCGGCGATTTTGCCTATCCAGAACTTGCAACCGTTATCCTTATCGATATAATCGACACATTTATAAAAACTACCCTGATTAACAATTCTTTTTCCACATTCAGGACATTTATATTCAGTATCCTCCCAGGGCATATCACAAAAATCAAATGAGATCTTTTTATTATCATCATTCCAAAGCACATAAGCCGCAAAAGGCTTGCCTTTTTGCGAAATAAAATCATAAAAGGGACCAATTTTTTTCTTATCAAGAAGCTCTGCCAGCTCCTTTGTTAATAGTCTATGGCCCAAAAGATCCCCGATAACAAAAGAACAGCCCTCATTCTTTCCTTTATTGGATTTGCATCTAAAACCCCACTCCGTAGTCTCAACTTCATCACCGCATAACGGACATTTAATCTTTGTATTCCAGTTATCGAATTCTTTTCGTTCAGTACGGATAACACCAGACGCAAAAGAACGGATACGTTTTTTTACATCATCAACACCAACAGAACCTTTATCTTTAACCGAATCGCAAATCTTTCTTACATAATCATAAAGATCTGCTTCAAAACGCTGCTTTGACAACTTGCCCTCCGCCACCTCCGATAAACGTTTCTCCCATTCTGCAGTAATCTCCGGAGAAAGAAAATCAGGCACAGTATAATCAACAACCTCATAAATCATTTCTCCAAAATCAGTTGGAGTAATAATCTGTTTATTATCAAGATGGATATACTTTAACCGCAAAAGCTTATCAATAACATCAGCTCTGGTAGCAGACGTACCAATACCCGCACCTTTTATCTGCTCCCTTAACTCTTCATCTTCAATGAGATTACCCGCATTTTCCATCGCAAGGATTAAAGAACCGGAAGAATACCTCTTAGGCGGCTGTGTAGTACCCTTCTTTAAAAAATATGAAACATTATATGAACTATCCTTGGATAGCTTCATCATAGAATCAGCAATCTCTTTACTACCCTCAGAATCAGAAGGAACACCTGATACTTCATAAAATCCCTTGCTAACAAGATATTTTGATGTTCCAACAAACAATTCGCCACAAGATATTGCTTCAAACCGAACTTTCTCATATTCCGCAGCGGGATAAAAAACAGCAAGAAAACGGCGAACTATAAGATCATACACGCTCTTTTCCTTACCAGATAATGAATTATCAGCCTTACCCGTAGGAATGATCGCATAATGATCTGTTATCTTGCTATCATCCACGTATTTACCTCTTAAAGAATAATGCTTATCATCAATAGTGTTGACAAATTCGCTGTATTCTCCATTTCTCAAACCAGAAAGATTCTTGCTTATCTCCTTTGCAACAGCAGAAGAAAGAACTCTAGCATCAGTCCTGGGATAAGTAGTTAATTTTTTCTCATAAAGAACCTGGGCGATCTTCAATGTTTCGGCAGGAGATATATGGAGTATCTTCGTACAATCACTCTGCAGCTCAGCAAGATTATATAAAAGAGGAGCATTCTTCTTTTCAGTAGAACGTTCTACTAATGTAACCTTAATTTCATCAGAAAGAGAAGAAACAAGCTCTTTTGCATCAGATTCTTTTAAAAAGCCAAACTCTGAATAAAGCTTTGGTGATTGATAAAACTTACTAGTTTCACACTCACACCATTCACATTCAACAGAAGCACCGCCTACCTCAATATTTCCGGCAATACGATAAAATGAAGTAGGCTTGAAATTCCTTATCTCCCGTTCACGTCTTACAACCATTCCAAGAACACAGGTCATAACCCTACCAACAGAAATAGGGATGTTACCCTTTTGTCCAGATCCGGAATTGACCATAACTCCATATAAAAGAGACAACAGCCTGGAAAAGTTAATCCCGACAAGATAATCCTCTTCTGCCCGCATATAACCGGCACAGGATAAACTCTCATATTCCTTTAAAGGCTTTGCATCAGAAATACCACGGATTATCTCGTCCTCAGTCTGAGAATCGATCCATACAACACGTTCCTCAACAGACTTATTATGACCGGCCATCATTCGTACAAGCATCTGGATATATAACCCTTCCCTTCCGGAATCACCGCCATAATATATAGCAGAAATATCAGGTCGGTTATATAGCGTTCTAACCACGTTAAACTGACGCTTAACGTCAGTTATAACCTCATACTTAAACTCTCCGGGAAGAAACGGTAAGGTATCCAGTTTCCACTCCTTGTATGCAGGATTATATTTGTCAGGATAAGACATAGCAACAAGATGACCAACAGTCCATGTAACGATCCATTCGTCACCCTCTAAGTATCCATCCTTCATATTTCCGGTAACATCGAGAACCTTTGCGTATTCGGACGCAACAGACGGTTTCTCGGCAATGATTATCTTCTTCTTTACCATAAGACCACCTATGTCAACTTCGTGCCAAATTGGCACGAAGTCATTCATCATGCAGATAAAGCTGTTTTTTCCTTATATTTGTTCATAATACGAAAAATATTTTCATAAAACTTTGCACATGTTTCATCTTGTAAATATTGTTGATTATCGTTTTCTATTTCATTCTGAATTTCTTCTAATAAATCTTTGTAAGGATTATCACTCATACGAGCCTTCTTATGTTCTGCACTATTTAATCCAAGCAAACAAGTTTTAAGTAGTTCACGAAAATAATTAAAACCGTCACAAAATAACGGATCCTTATCAACAAGCTCAGTATCATTGCAAAAACTAATTTCCTGCTCTATCAAATCCATTGCATCAACACATTCAAGACAGTATCGAATAATATAACGTTCATCTTCGGTAAGAAGAGGAACACCATCCCGTTTATTACTCTGCCAATCTTCAACAAGCTTCTGCTGAAGAGAATAAACGACATGGCGCTTAGACACCACAACATTATCAGACATAAAAATCACTCCTTTAAAATATGGGCCTGTAATACTTACAGACCCATATTACAAAATAACAAATCCTGTATTGCTTATCTTCCACGATGTGCAGCCCGAGGTGGCTGCTGCATTATAGCCTGTTCTGCATCGATGGGGGGGCGATCAACAGTCAAATCTTGCTGCCTTTCAAGCATCTTTTCAGCCTGGACTATCTGCTTATTTTCAGCATCATACATATAAACATTATTTGAAAGGACCTCTTCAGCTGACACTTCATTAGAATTAATCTCACAGACCATAGCTTTATAATTCTCAAGCTCTGCCTTATTAAGAGTATCATCACATTTCAAAATAATAACTTCATGGATAGAAGACGGGAAGATCAAAAAAGATCCATCCATTTTCTCATTAAGTTCAGCCATCCACTTGTCGTTCAAAACAACTGCAGCACCATGAACCATGTCCTCATTGGATGCTATATACATAGGTATATAACCTTCCTCCGGGTTAAAATCCGGCATTTCCATTCCCTCCATACCGTATAAATGAGAAAGATATTCCATGATAGATTTAAATCTTACCGGTTCCCTTTCAATATTTTCTTTTGCAGTAGCATGAAGTACGTCCGCAGAAACACCCCAAGTCTGCATATGACTGTTATGAATTGTAATAGAAGCATTCCCTACATTTCCAAAAACATCAGTCTGAGGCAATTTATAATAATACACAACAGCCAAATCCTCCAGCTTCTTCTGAGGAACATCCGCAAGTAATTCTTTGTTAGAATCATAATTAATCAGCTTACAATAAATAGAATCCTTAACACTATCAAAATCATTGAAATAGGAAAAATCCATAGGACCAAGCCTTGGCAATTCACGAATAAATAAATTAGACGTATTCTTCATGACAGTATCAAGAGAAGAATAGCCATTACGATAAGAATCATAAGCACTGTTCAGATAAAGAACCGGAGATAAAGGCGATCCGGGAACACTGATCTGCAGTCCGGTTAAAACATTGCCATTATTCTTAGTACAACTCTGTATAGAAATATCCTTAATACTTAAATTCTCCGGAAGAAAATGCCTTATATTATCCCGGATATACTCACAAAACTGCTGAAAATCCATGTTATTGTTTTCCATGTGCCTTTTCCTCCTTTTCTCTTTTCTCCTTAATTTTTTCGGCATAAGCTTTGAGCCTTGCTCTTGAACTCTCTGCCTTCGCCTGTTCGATCTGTAAACCATTGAACTCATAATCCATATTTGAAACCTCCTATCGGTGATTGGATCTCTGACCAGGAGAAACAGACTGAGATAAAGCATTCTCATTTAAAGAAGCTGAATAAGTCACACCGTCACTTTCCTTAATGAGATTGTTTAGTGAATCGTAAACCATAACATCACCTATCAATCTGTTTTCCTTTTCAACATTCTTAACAAAATCAGCAGATATGGATTTTACTTCATCCAAAGAAAGCAATCTGGATGAAGAAACACAAAAAACAACATCCTTGCTGAAAGGTACAAGATAAAGCTCTTCACAATTAAGCTTATCTGCTATACGTTTTAAAATGTCCGGCTGATAAAACATAGCTGCAGCACCGTTAAAGAAATCATTGTTAGACAGAAGTAGACACTTAGGTAAATTAACTCCATCAGTCTTAAAATTCTCTACCTTATTTCCTTTACTGTCTTTATCCTGATATGACTTATCATAAAACTGTTCCAACGGTTCAGCCGTAACAGGAAATAACTTGTTGGAATTTTCAATAGCCAAATCAAACATTTCAGACTTGGAAATACCAAAAGAATTTAGCTTCTCATTATCTACTACAATAAGCTCTTTATCAGAAGAGTCTTTTTTGTCTGCATATAAACAACATACAAGAGCGAAACTGCCCTTGATTATGTGGGGATGAGTCAAAAGAAAATCCTGATCCTCATTAGAATTTTTAACGGAGAGGATCAGCCTTTCGGCTAAATCCTCTCTGGTCATCTCTGAAATCTTCATAACTCTTGCTCCTATCTTCCGGCATGTCTGCGAAAGGGCTGCTGTGCCTGCTCCTTTACCTGATCAGCCGCCTGGATCTGGTCCTGTGACTGGTTAACATTACCCTTGATCTCATCGGCAAGAGAATGATCCTTATTCTGGTTTTCCTTGATATATCGCTCCTTAGAAAGATTAAAGGCAGCTACTACTGCAGTAGAAGTAAATGATTTTTCTTCAACAACAACATAGGAACCATCGGCCTGCTTTTCTGAAATAGTTGCATTAAAATTGAAATCCTTGCCATCAGGACCAACCTTATAAAGACTTAAACGAACCTTGCCATCCTCCAGAACCTTAATACGTTCAGACGGAACAACAATCTGATAAAATGTTTCCTTTTCCTCCCCATAACGAAGAAACGGAACAGAAACATTATACAGTGCCTTGCCTTCCTTGCTGGTAAAAGGACGTACAAGCTTTTCGGAAATAACAGCGCTGACAAACTTATCTTTAAAATTAGAGAAGCTAACAGCATCATCCACAATCTTCTTTAATTCAGCAGAAGAAACGATCTTCTCAGTATTAACATAAGAACCGTCTGCCTGTTTCTCACCATGCTGCATAGTGATCATATAATCCTCATCCGGTTTGTCCTGTTTCTTTTTTGGAAAACCGAAATAGCTCATTCCTTCGTCACGTGTTGAAGACTTAAAATGATCAGCAGGAATAAGAAAAGTATAATAAACCTTCTCAACGGGAACAGCAATCTTAATAAGATCCCCTTTATCTTTAGAATGAACAGTCTCACCCCATTCCGTAGGAACAGTCATGTTGACAAAATCGCTGTTCATCTCGGCAAACGCCCTTCTTTCGTCCTCATATGCTGCTTTAAGATCTTCAATAACAAAAATACGAACCTCATTTTCATACTTTTCTTTCTTCGGAGCATCCTCCGGAACGCCTTCTTTCTTGTGTCCATAAGTAACCTGAATCTCTGTACCGGCAGGACGAACAAAATAAACTCTATCCGGATTCTCGGAGTTAACCTTTATACCATCTATAGGATAAAGAAAACTTCCGCCGCCAGGACCTATAACCCTCGCATAATCCTTTTGAGTCTTCTCGTTAAAAACAAGATTCTGTGTATCAACCTGTTTCTTACTAAGTTCAACTGTAACCCAATTCTCAGACATATTTTTTTCCTCCTGTAAAAATAGTGTTTATCATTATAAGAACAAAATAAAACAATCCCAGAAGTAATACATTATATAAAAGAAAGAAAAAAGGGGATTTTTCGATTAATTAAATAAAAAACAATCAACGACCGGAGAAAAACGAATCCATAGCCAGACGGTAATAATCACTCTCATCAATGCAAAGATATCCATTATCATTTGCGGCAGCAAGAAGCTTAAGATCATTCTTGGAATCCGACAGGAACAAAAAATCAGAAGAACCCTTATCAGAAAGTGAATTTTGAGAATCGCCAAATTCAAATTGAGTAACAAGAAGATAATGCGTAAAATGCTTTGTGCGATTTGAATCTGCAAAAGAATAGTTCTTCAACTTACCACTGCAAGATATTTTTGCACCCTCACAAAAATTCTTACTGAAGGACAAAGCAAGCTCATTAAGGCAAACACACTGGATAAAATCTCTCTTATTATTATCATCAACATCATTATTATTACCATCATTAATAGCAATAATAAAATTACACATGTTGATCTTCTTTCCGTCATTTCCGGTAATAGACAATATATTGGTTACAGGAACCTTATAAACACGACCTGTTATAAAAAACTGATTCATAAGCACTAAACTCCTTAAACTAACTGTAAAACAACTCAATATAAGATGAAATCTCGGCAGGTGATTTATTTGTCTTAAACATCCTCATTAAAGTATCAGCCGTTACATCAGGCATATTACTCTTAATAGGAAGCATGGCAACAATCTGATCTAACTCATAACCATTACCAAAAAGAGCTTCCATAATCTCGCTGCTGAAAGAATCACTATCATTAATATCACCCTCCGGCAAAGTATTACCGGCAGACATGGAACCTGATATAACGTCCTTAAAAAGATCATTGTCCGAGATAAGCTCTTTATCATTTTCAAGCAGATCTACGTCGGATTCATCACTCTCATAATCTTCGGAATATTCATAATCGCTTGATCTGCTGCTGAAAAATAAGAATAGAGCAAACAGGCTTTCAAAGACCAAAAAACCGAGTATCATCGACAAAATCGAATAATCGTTAAAACAATTATTAAACGGATCCGAAAGAACAAGCATTAGAGCATCCCAAAAACCCATGGACTGGTTCTCGATTATATATATGGCACTGGACAAAACATAACCGGCAAATACAAATAAGGCAGTACCCAAAATACCAAATATGATATAAATAATAATCACACTTCTATTGTTTTCCATATAAATACCTCGTCATCAAGCAGCATTATCCCTGCAAAATATCCTGATATCATTTTCATCAGCATTATTGGAAATAAGCCGGAATAATTCAAGAATAGAAACTGTTTTTGAATTATCTATAGTATCCCTTACAAGAACAGATATATCCTTGGAATAATCATTCTCCATCAGCTTAACAAATATAAGCTGCTTCTGTTCTTCAAACGGCTTCTTTGAAAACTTCTTTTCAAAATGCCTTGATAAAAGATTAGCGAAAAAACTGCTGGTCTTTTTTATAAATGATGTATTGTCTTTAACAGGAACGATATCTTCCTGAGGATATTCAACACGGTCATCCTCAAAAAGACTATCCGTAAATTCACGAGAATTAAAGGATGTACTGTCATTCATATTAATAATATTGTCAGGAGAAGTATAATCTGATTCAGGAGGGGCAAGCTGCTCCTTTGCCTTTTCAAGTTCTTCCTTGACACCAAACAGCTCCTCACGAAGTTCAACAATAACACTGTTAAGACGGTCAACCTCTTCTTTTAACGAAGAATTTTCCTCTTTGACCACATTAATCTCGGCAGGAGAAGGACCGGACGCATCCCGAACCTCAAGGGAAAGCTGTTCGGTTTTCTTTTCTAACCGTTCAAGCTGTTCCTTATTCTTTGAATACTTCATTTCCAGAAGAGTATAAGCAGAACCGGAATGATTAAGCTCTTTCTTTAAACGATTAATTTCTTTATCTAATTCTTCTTTAGAAGATACAGCCTTATCCTTTTCAGTAGAAAGATCTGTAATATGGGCATAACATACTTCCAAATCTTTCTGAAGTTCCTTATTCTTTTCATTAAGCTCCTGATTCTCATTCTTTAAATGAACTATGTAATCCTGGCTTAGCTCCTTTTCATAAAAAATACTCTCATTATCAATACCATGATGTGATTCAAGATAATGCATTAAAACACTCTTAAACTCATTCTGATTAGAAGAATCCTTTAATATTTCATCAAATTCTTCACACTTCATGTCAGATATGATAGCTTTAACTAAAAGCTCTTCACAGTCAACAAGATCTATATTTTCATCAAAGAGAAACAATATACACCTATACCATTCAGAGCCTTTATGAAGGATATAAATCTTACGGAGAAGAGGAACAACCTGATCGTTTAGACCGTCAAAAGAATCAATGATATATTTCCCGGCCTGCTCATCAAAGTTTTCATCATCACAAATCTGATTAATAAAACTCTTTAATTCTGTACAGGATTCCTCTAAAGATTCATCAATTCCATTTGCAAGAGTAGAAAGCTTCAGTCTCGTTTCATTAGTCATTTAAAATCCCTCCAGATTTTACGGCAGATAAGCCGTCGATTCGCTGCCAAGTTCAGAATTAGCATAATTAAGTGCTTCCTGAAACTTCTTGCTGACAGCATCATGCTTCATAACAGAAAACTCCATATCATGAACTTTATTATTAAGACGTTCATTTTCTCCGGTAAGAACATTAATCTCAAACTGTTTTGAAGAAAGAAGCTTTTTCAAAACAGAAACCATAGCACGAAGCTTACGATTTTCCTCTTCAAACTTCTTCATGTTATTAACTGCATCAGCAGAAAATAAATTAATATCAGATAAAAGAGCCTGCAGCTTATCACCAAAACATGAAAGTTCTTCTTGAGTATAATGTATGACATCAAGATCTGTTTCATTCTGAGCTGTCATAACTGCAAGAACACTATCGACTAATTCGACATCAGATGATAAAGGACCAGAAGAACGAACCACGCCGGAAGAAACACCATTATCCTTGTACCCTGAAACAACACCTGAAGATTGCATGGGCTTTTCAGATAATGATGTATCATTATTACGAATTTTTTCAGAAGTATCATGTTCAGAAACAGTCATATAAGAATCAATCTCTTCAATAATATTTACAGCATCTTTGTTGGAATAAAACAGATTCTTTATCTCTGATAACGGAATATTTTTAGCTACGCAAGCAGAAAAAACAGCATTAAAATCGTCAAAGGACATTTTTACATCAGACATATCTTTGAAATAGTCAACAACAAACTTGATATGATCCAGCGACATTTCCGGATTGCAGGACAAATCAACAATATTAAACAGAAACTCCCTGTTATCGCCCAAAGATGCTGCATTTTGAGCAAAGAAATCTAAAATATCATAACTGATACAAACCGAAGAATTTCTGTCGAGATTATCCATCAAAAAACCTGACAAAACCTCATTTGAATCAATGATACTCTCAAATAAAGCATCAACCTCCTTATTTGTCATATCCTTAGAACTAACAACTATTCTTTCCATTAAAATCCCTCTTTCTATAAGTTAATGTAATACGTTACTTGAAACTTGCGAACCAGATGCAGGCCGGCCAGGATCACCCTCGCCATTATCATGCAATTTTGAATCATCATCCGGGTTAAGTCCTAACCTCTGAAGATAATCAATATCAGATTGAGATAAACCTTCATATGCAGAATGATAATTGACAGTAGCGGGAGCTATAGCTTCACTCCTCTTATCAATACCCTGGGACGGATCGTAAATGATATTATTATAAACATCATGAAGAATTATGGGATCGTTCCAATTCACAGAAGGATCGTATGCTTCTCCATTATATAATTTAGAATCACTGCTTGATATATACCGGAATAATCCGCTTCCATTTACATAGTAATATCCGGTCTTAAACCACTCCGGTATGGTAATTTCTATAACATTGCTATGTAAAAAATCATAGTCCTTAGTAGTGAACTCCTCTAAAAAACAAAAAGCATGAACATCTGCTGTCATTTCAAAATCCTGATAAAAAGATCCGGTATACCATTCGCAAAGATACATCTGATCTTTGTCAAGATTAGAAACCGTACCTCCTTCCGAAATAGAATTTTTCCGAACAGGAACACCGCCAACCTTGTCTAAAAACAGATCCGTTACACCAGCATACGAATTTAAATCCACCGCATCGGATTTGTCATATACATATCCTTTAAAATTCTTTCCGTTTTCACTTACAATATGATAATGATCACTATCATCACCCACAAGATTACCCACACCTATAGTGTATCCATAATCACAGAAACGATTCCAGGTAATACCCTTATACGGAATAGATCTATCCGATACATAAAGAAGCTTGTCTCCGGGATAAAGAGTCGGTATAGAATAATCATTTGCAGATGTAAACCATATCATATGATTAACATATACATCCCTGTCCCAGTTAACATCTCCTGAAGGACAGAGAGTAAAAATAATATTATCTCCCGGTTCAGAAAGATCATCAAAAATGTTATTACTGTCAGGATTATGCCAGATATAATAATAACCACTGGTAAGTTCATCGACAGATGATGCTTCAGTAACTGTTTTGGTCTGTCCTAAAAGAGTTTCAAAGCTGATAACATCATATCGAACAAGAATAAACCCGAAAACAACAATCCCGACAAGAGCAAATAAAACATAAAACAATTTTTTTTTCATATCCTACGCCCCAACATTCGATCCTATAATATCCACCATAGAAGAAACGGTATGATGAACATCCTCATCCTTTAAAAGATTTATAGCAACAATAAAAGCTACTATAAAAACAATAAATGCAATAACGCCAAAGACCAATACTTTAATAAGACGTCTTTGAGATTCATTTGTAACCATGGCCGATTTAGAAGCCAGGGCTTCTTCTTCCTGCTTAAGCAAAGTAGCTTTATTCCTAAGCGACTCAAGATCTTCGGTGGGCTTAGAATTTAGATGCTTAACCGGATTAGAAACAATAAGAACTATATATCGAAACAAAGAAAGATCTTCATTATAATTACATCCGAATAATACACATATAAGCAGAGGAATAAGAGATACACCAATAATAGCCATGGTATTTATATTCCATAAAAAATTACCTAAAAGATTAATCGCAATAGCGATTACAACGCCAAGTATAAATATGATCTTTTGCGGAACAGACTGAAAATTCAGATAAGAAATTCCCATAAAAGCATCTGTATTAATCTCTTCAAGATTTACATTTCTATTCATTATAGCCATGAAAAACACCTCACTTTGATTACAGGAACCGGGCAATCATACCATCAACATTTTTAATCAATCCGGCAATAACAAGAGGAGTCACAGCAAATTGAACAGCCAAAAACAAAAAAGAAAGCATATCCGAACCACCGCCCCCGTTAATTTGGATTAAACCACCATTAATTAAAGCAGAGCCAAGCTTTATGCAAATAATCATAAAAGCACCTGAAATACACAATCCGAAAAAAGATTTAAGATAACTCGTTGAAATCCTTTCCACTTCTCCAGATCCAGCAGCCGCAGCAATAGTTATTGTCGAAAAAGGCAATAAAACTAAAGGCTTAATAATTCTTTGAAAAGCACAATTTAAAATTGTAATGCCGGAAGAAATAATCAATATTAATGTAGCAAAAGCTGTAATAATGACTACGATTTTTTGAAGCAAAAAAGATATGGTTTCACTAAACCAACGAGCAAGCTCATCACCAATTCGTAAAACAAAATCAATAGGATCATTAAAAGGACCGGGGGGAGAAGCTTCTTTTTCACAGATCGTTTTAACAATACTGTCTAAATCCGTAGGAATTGATAAAGAAACATCCCCAGCACCAACAGCATTTGTTATTCCATCTGAAATTTCAACAATAACTCCCATAATCGTCCATAAATTCGCTATGATACCAACAATAATGCCAAATTTTAAAGCTGAAAATAAAAATCGGCGAGCCTGCTGTTCAGGTGGAGAAGAAATCACCTCTTTTAAAATAGCAATAAGAAAAAAAACTATTGCAAGAGGTAGTGATATACTTGCCAAAGCATTAAAACAACTATGCGCAATGGAATAAACCGATCCGTTAACTGTTAAAGGTGAAGTTTTAAATAATTGCATCGCAATATTTATAAAATTATCCCAAAGAGTAGTTGCGGCATTATATAAAGCGCTAGCAGCATCATACATAATAAATACCCCTTAAAAATCAAAAACTATACACCTAACGCAGTCAAAACAGCAGAAGCACCAACAAGTATTCCGCCGGCAACAATCGTATAAACAGCAGAATATTCTCCATTCTGATCTTTCTTCTGAAAGCTCTCAGCAAACTTTACAACTCCATATAGGACAACAATAACTCCAGCAGCTCCTGCAACAGCAATTCCGACATTTTTCAATTTTTCAACGGGACCGGTATAACTCTCACCAGCAGCAAATACAGGATTGGAAATAAACATTGAAGAAATACAACCGGAAACAACAACCAAAACACTGTTTTTGACCAAATTGATCTTCAAAACTTTATCCATTATAATTTCCTTTACCTTCTTGAATTTTGATAAAAACATAACTTAATCCTCCTCAAACTATTTGTTTTGTATTGATATTTAATAAACGTTCTGAAAACTCACTAATTTCTGATGCGGCCATATCCTTGTTAAACAGCTTCGTAAGTTCATCAAAGCTATAATCCTTATTTACAAGACCGGACATAGCATTTATCTGTAAACCCGAAAAGCCTGCATTTTTAAGCATCTGTACAACAACAATCTGATCATTGGAATAAAAATCAAAGGAAATAATTGATTTTTTTTCATCTTCTATTACACCTGCAGTCTTTTTATAAACATTTTTCCAAAACTCCTTCGTAGAAGCATTAACTCCGGGGAGATCCTGCTTTTTATCCTCCAATACCGAAATAGCATCAAGATCAGATTCATTCATAACAGCAACTCTAACTCCCTGCTCTTCAGCCTGTTTTAATAAAAGATCAGCATCTTCACCGAAATAGATTTTAGGCAACTGATCAATAGGACTTTTTGTAAAATCATATTTAACAGGCCTGAATATTTCATTTTGCTTAATCCTATAAGGATTTTTCCGAGTAAGAAGCGGGCAAAGGGGACTATTCTGAAACTGAACCTTGTTAACCCACAAAGGATCCGCACCCTTAACCTTGACAGCACAGGGACCATCCTTAGCCATGGTATAAATCTTGTCAGCCGGGAAAAGAGAATGTTCCATAACATCTTCATTTTCCGAAGAACTTCCCTGTCCGCCTCTAGTCAATCCAGTAGTTTGTTTATGTATGGTATGCTTTCCAAATTCCTCGGATAATGTTTTACAGCTTTCCATATCCGGTCCACCAAGCACAATTGTAGTAGACATATTAGAACGAAGATTTTTGTCCTGGTCATTCTTAGGAAATTTATCTTTAAGCTGCAGAAGATTCTGAATGATAATTACAACACTGATTCCTCTTGAACGCATAGTAGATGTAAGACCGACAAAAGAATCAGGTAATGTAACATTGTAAAACTCATCCATAAGGAAGGTTAGGTGTTCAGGCAAACACTGATGTAAAGAAGGATCATTCTTTGTCAAAGCATAGAGCTTATCAATAAAAAGCGAATATATCATTGAAGGGATCCAGTCAAAATGACGGACACTCTCACTCGTTACCATAAAAAGAATGTACTTTCCGGTAGGAGATTTCTTTGACTTCAGAGCATGGCCAAAGGTCCTGGTAAAATCAAGATCATCAGTAGATAAAAGATCTACTACACAATCAAGCTTCATATATTTGCAATGAGCATCTAGAGAAGCAACAATAGAAGATGCTGTCTCCTGTGCATTTGTATAGATCTTTTCAACATCTTTAAAACCTTTAAGATCTTCACCGTTATGCTCAGCCTTCCACTTTTCATTAGCTGTATTAAAACGCTGCATAAGACAGTTCGGATCCGACGTATCAATAGCACCTGTCTGGGGATTAGCCTTTACCGTATCACTGTTAAGAAGCTCCACAAAATGCTTCCAGTCCTGCATTGACTTGGGATATGTATAATGCATCAAATAAAAAATTGATGTTAAAAGCACCTGTGCCATATCCTCAAAAAACTGATCTCCGCTGGAAGCGTCAGAATCTTTTGTAGCCTTAAACAGAATTTCACAAAGACTTAAAATATCAGATTCAGTCTCAAGATAATTAAAAGGATTAAAATGATGACTGTTCAACATTCCGGCTTCAGATTCGCAATCAATAACAAATACTCCGTATCCGTTATCTTCCATAAACTGACCACATTGCTGTGAAAGCTCACCCTTGGGATCAGTTACAAGAAAGCTGCCGGATAACTGGCTAAGCATAGGTCTTACAAGCCTGAACGATTTACCGGTACCCGGAGGACCGATAACCTCAATATTAAGATTAGAAGTAAGCTTATTGTCAATATTCAGATAAACACCTTCAGCAAGCCAGTAATTATGAGTATTAACAGTCAAAGGAACAGACGGGGATGGCATATCACCAAAATCTATCTCCACAACATGTTTGCTGTCATTATTCCCGAATTTCTTTGAAAAAGAATCAGCAGATCCCCATTTAGAATCACCGTATTCTCTTCCGGCAAAAGGGTGCTGGATCTTCGTTATCATGACTAGATATGCAAGAGTCAAGATAAATTCAAAAATAAAAAGAACACCAAATGTAGCCGGAGTAATCGCAAAAATCAAAAAATGATGCTTTTCAAACACATAAAAATAAAAATTATCGAACCATTCTCCAATATCTGCACCGGGAAGCCAGCAAGCTCCAAAAAGAATAGACAAATATAAAACAAATACAAATCCTATGAAATAACGTATAAGTTTCTTTTTTAAGGAATCCTGTTCAACAACAACTGAAGATGACATAAAACTACCTGCTATTTCTTATAATATTGCTTGATTCTGAAATGATCTTGGCGCCAGAAGAAAAAACCTCATCCATTTTTGCTTTTGCTTCATTCAATGAAATAGGAATACTATTCTTCTTATCACCATCAAGCTTTACAAGAGTAGGATTATCAGCTTCGGAGATCTTCAGCCTGAAAGAATTATGACCAGCGATATCGGCTACATTCTGAACAGAAGAAAACTGCAGCATCTCATCATCAGATAATTTGAGAGTAAGCTTTCCGTCACGCATCAGGAACTTATCCGGAGAGCATACAACCTCAATAGATTGCTTTGTAGACGCAGAAGCAATACCTTTATCAAGTTCAGAAACCGCTTCTAAAACATCAGCTTTTGCTTCTGCATTGGAAAAAACATCGGAACCCTCCATCAATTTTTTCTCTATCCGTTCCTTCGCCGGATTAGCAACCTTGTTATGATATTGCAGATAAAGATCCAGCTTCTCCTTATTATCAAAAGAACGACTCATCGTTCCTTCCAATATGCCCGCATTAGTCATAAATTCCGGCAAAACAGAATCATTCCAGTCTTTTTTTGTAAGATTATGATCAGAATAAGAAAACATCTCGCCATTAGGTGATTTAAAAGAATAATCAGAATATACAATACCAGTCTTATCATCTAACTTGAATTCCCTGGTAACCATTACACCGGAATCAGGAATATAAAACATAAACGAACTGTCAGGCATTAAACTCTTATCCCGAACAGGTTGAAAACAGTCCTTGCAGAAAAACTTTGCACCTAACTCAACCCCTTTTTCATATTCAGCCATTGCAAGCTCCGGATTCTTCTCAAAATCCGTTCCTTTGCTTTGAGCAAGGTACTCATTAAAGTCATAACAAACCTTATCATCAGATAACTTCTGAATATCTTCGCCATATTTAACCCATTTATCAGCTTCCTCACGAGCCTGCATAAGATTTTCAAATTGAACCTCTAACTCTTTCGTATTACCAGAGGAACTATGAATCTGTTCTCTAACCTCATCCATCGCCTGATCATAAGAATTGACAATAGCCTTATCAACACTAAGGCGCTTTTCAGCAACAGCCTTATAGATTTGTCCCCAAGCAGCAACTTCCTGACAAGGAACCATCAACGGGGTTAACCCGTCATTAGAAATAAAGTCAACAACCCTACAAAAATGAAGTCCTTTTTCTGTTCCAATACGAATAACTTCTTCAAGATCAACAGAACGAACATTTAAAGGCTGAGGTACACCCCCGGCTGATTTAGATATAGATAATATTTCAGCAAGATTTTTCTTCTCACCAGGTTTATTCAATAATTTATCAGAGATATCTTCCTTCTTATCCTTTCCATAATTGATCAAGGATCGGAGAGCACGAAGTACAAATTGTGCTACCTCTACACCGCCCTTAACAACAAATTTAAATCCTTCCATCTCAACCTGAACTAATTGAGCAATTTCATCAGACATAAAGCACCTCCTAAAACTAACTAAGGAAAGAATAACAAAGACAAGATATTAATGTTTTATATAAAAAAACAAAAAACAAAAATATCTTGCCTTTAAAGGAAACATTTAATTAAAAGAGAAAAAAAACTACTCCGATCAACCACCCAAAGGACGACAAATACTTTTTATGTTATTAGGATTGACAGAAGAAATAATAACACCCTGGGTTTCATTTGCTGCTTCAACCATTCGGTCAACCCCATTAACTTTACCCATATATATAGCTACATGACTAATATTTTTATAACGTCCGTTAACATTATAGCTATAAAATATAAGATCACCCGGCTTTAACGATTCACCATCATCAACACGATAACCATTTTGTTCAAGACCCTTTGCTTGGTCTGCAGCAACATGACCCACGATATTAATATCTACACCCGCCTTTTGCATAGCAAGATATGCAAGTTCAGAACAATCATAGACCTTATCACTATGGTTACCATGAGAATCTTGATCATAAGCACACCCTACAGCCCTTAAAGCATATTGAAGAGCATTTCGTTGCTCAACAGTTAAATTATACTGAGCCATAAGCTGATTCATAATAACCTCGATCTCCTCATCAGACAAAGGATCCCCTACAAAATCATTAGAAGAATTAACACTTAAAGTATATTCTCCTTCAGAGTCAAAAGAACTTAATATTCCTTTAACAAGAGAACAAAACATAGAAACAAGCAAAAGAGGGATAGCTATAATAATAGCAACCGGAAACACGTTTCCAATAATTCCAACAATCGCAGATAATAATTTTGCAAGGATTTTTCCGACCTGACGTACAGCATAACCTGCATAATATTTAACTTCATTAAAAAAGATTGTGCCAATAGTTTTTGTAACACCGGAATAGCCGTCAACAATAAGATCTCCGGTAAGCTGGCCATTCCCCATAAGTTCATTTGACAAATTTTTTTTTGTTTCAAGCATATTAGAAACAGAAGTTACAACAGCCTGTTTCCTGATCTGTTTTTTTTCAGCTTTTTTTGCCGCCTTCTTTTCAGCCTTTTTCTGTTCCAGCATTTCCTGCTTAGTCATAGTTCTATGCTCAATAGCCTGGGCATCTAAGACAGCAAAAGGCAAAACTTCAACATTGGAAGATTTTGAATCATTCTCAAACATAGCAGAACTGGAAACCGAAATAGAATCAGCATTCTTCTTGGGAACAACAGTACCGGAAATATAAGGAGAAGTATTATTATTCAGAGAAGCACTTAAAACAGCAGCATTATCCTTGTTAGAAATAAAATCACCCGGCCGATATCCGCCGTAAATAGATGCTGCTGTAACAAAAGAATTCATCTTGCGACTATCCGAATCCAGAAACTTATTATCAGTAACACCAAAAAAAGTAGAAGATTCAGATACAAAAGATGAATCAGATTTATTAAAACATAAATCAACAAGAAGCTCTCTGTTATGCTTTTCTTCTTCTTTAAACTCCTTCTTTATCTGTTTGATATCTTTTTTTGAATTGATCTTGATCGAATGATATCGATTTTTTTTACGCCTGATATTACGATCAACATGAGACAAAAAACGTTCAGACCGATCATCAAGTTTAGTATCAAGAGTTTCTTCATCGGAAGATTTTAAAAATACATCATATTTATCATGCAGGCTTTCAACAAACTGAGCTGTCTTTCTTCCGTCATAAACACCTTTACTAAGTTTTCCATTAGATGATTCACGTTCAAGATCTTTGGATAACTTAACACTGGCAATCAATTTACCGTTTCTGTTATAGCGATGTTTAAATTCAGCACCATCACCTGCTTTAGTTTCAGAAACCCTTTCAGCAATCTTATCAACTTTGTTGCCTTTTTTATCAAAATCTACATAATGTATATACCTATCATCAATAACAACATTCTTTGCAGTAGCAGAACCACCTTGAGAAATATGCTTTTCAAGGTCGGAATCAGCCTGTGTACCGGATATAACTTTTTTATGAACAGCACTTGACTCCGAAAAGGCAGGTTTTGGCCTTTTCTCCTCAGCATCATTAAAAGCAGACAACCTGGAACCAAAAGAACCCGACCTATCCTTAAATGAATCAGACATATAATCACCTCTTTCAAACCAAAAAACTAAATAGCTCCAACACCTTCACTTCCGTCAGTATTAATAAATTTATAAAGACGAGAACTTTTTTTCATACAAAGATCAAAAGGAACTGTAACTGCACCCATTTTTAATAATCCGGTACCGGAAGATGCGCCCTCAACAAAGTTAAACATTGCAGGACTGATGGACGGAAGAAAATCAGCAAGCATACGCCTGTCAATAGTAGACTGATTAAGCATAGCAAAATACTCCGTATTAGAAAGAATGGCGGCCAAACGGGCAGAATCCGGCGAATTATTAAGAAGATCCGTCATGTTCTGCGTAATACCCGTCATGCATCCCTTAACCTTTCTGACCTCTTTCCAAAGCTTGATAACAAAATCTGCAACAGCAGGAACATATAAAAGCTCATGAAACTCATCTATATATACATTGGTCCAATTATTCTTAGCAAAATTACTTCTGATCTTGTTACGTACAATCTCAAGCATTACAAGCATACAGGTAACTCTTAAATTTGCTTTGATACCACTAAGATCAAAAATAAGAAAATTCTTGTTAAGATCAACGTTTGTACGATGATTGAACTGATTTAAAGAACCGGAAACAAAAATACGAAGATGTCCGGCCAGACTCCTGGCTACAGGATCATTAACACGATCCAACAACTTTTGATAAATATCCTGTAATGTAGGACTATATAAACGTTCCTGTTCTTCGGGGCTAAGATCAGTAGAAACAAGAACTTCTTCTTCATCTTTCTGCATATATCTTGGAGTAACAAAATCTGAATTCTGAATAACATCTTCTCCATTTAAACGTAAGCGATAAGCATAATTTTCCGAATATACCTCACCTACAACACTGTCAAGAACACCTTTTTCGACAGCATCAATATCCCTTCCAATACAGCTTGCAAAGAGGGTAAAGATAAAATCAGCCTTGTCTGATTTAATCTCCTGTAAAGCAGCATAATCAACACCATCAAAATTAACATCCATAGGATTAATAAAGATATCCTTGTTGGAATCAAACGAAATAATAGTGCCATTGACACCGGGAAAGCTCGCAGGTCTTTTATATTCGCTCTGAGGATCGATAATAATAGTCTGCTGTTCAGGATGAAGACACACATTAGATAGAATCTCCATCTTCGCAAAAACAGACTTACCAGAACCGGCTTTTCCTAAAATAACGCCCTGGGCATTTTGAAGTCTCTTTCTATCCGCAATAATAGGATTTTGAGACAAACGGTTAATGCCATAAAAACAGCCATTATCATCATTAAGCTCCTGGGTCTTAAATGGCATATACATCGCTTCACAGGGAGCGCTGAAATTAGTACAGCGTTTAAATTCTTGCAATCCAAACATAAAACAAGAATTTATGCCTTCACGCTGCTTATTAAAACACGGCTTGAAAACAAATGACTTAATTCCGGAAATAGCCTCAATCTTCTTAGTAACATCAACCATCTCTTCATAACTGTTGGTCAAAAACATAAGTAAAACTGTAGAATTGAAATAATGATTATCCCCGGATTCAACATCACGGGAAAGATTAATAAGAGCATCTTTTTCTGAAAGCAGCTTATCAGATGCATCCGAAAGAAAATCATTATTATTCCTGTTACGTTGTTTTTCAGATTCAATCTTCATACCAACAGAAGCAAACTTCCTGTTAATTTCCTGTTTAAAACCGGAAAGTTCAAGAATTTCACTATTAACCGTAAAATACGTAGAAGCATTGATTTTTGATAATTCTGAAATAACATCCGATTCCAAAGACTGGGCATGTTTTTGGATAAAAAGAACACGCCCGAAACGATTACCGTTCATGACAAAATAATCGTTATAAAAATCCATGGATTGCGGACTAACGATATTAACCCAATCCCTGTGAGCAGCATATAAACGGTCATAATTAAATCTGAAATGACTATCAATACCGGAATGAGTAAAGTTATACCAAAGCTGCATACGCTGGTCAATGTTAAGAGCCTCCATAGTGGATCCGGCCATACCATCAATACCAATCTGAATAAGAGCCTTAGAAAGAGATGCTTCAACAGAACCAAATAAACCCTTAACTTCATCAATACTGTCAGCATCAAGAGTAAGAGTAAAATAAATAGTCTGATAAAGCCCCTGACGGGCATCAGAAACTTTATCATTAATTATCTCATTAAAAGCATCCCTGAGATCATCAAGATCATTCTCCTTCTTTTTATAAAAAATCATATCATTAAATGCATCGCCATCAACATACTCATTGGCCACAGTATATGAAAAACGACAAGAAATAGAATTTAGCACACGACTAAAATTAATAATAATACGTTTTTGTTCTTCATCAGTTACTCCGGCAAAATTAATATCCGATAAAACATAGCATTTAGAAAATTTACCATCATTTAAAACAAAAATACCGGACTCATCGATAGCTTTAACACTAAAAATTTCTTCGGTAGAAGTCGGTTCGGCATAAAGCGGCTTATCATATTCTTTTGTTTTAGCATATCTGCTTTTTAAAAGAGCCATATAAACATCCTTTCACAATAAGATTAAAACAACAGTTTTCCGGCAATCTCCGGAGAAGAAACCTGAAAATTATGAAAATCGGTAAGACCAAAAGTACAATCAGAAAAGAACACTTCCTTCTCACAGCCAATGCCTGGCATAATCTGAATACCTTTTGAATCAAACCATTTAAACGACTTATCATAAACACTTTTTACATTTTCAGATTTGTGACTGAGATATGTAAAATAATAAGACATATTAATATGATGAATAGAATCATCATCCTCCTGACGTTTACAATACTTTGAATCAAGAGAAAAATTATATAAATGCACTTCCTCTTCATTAAAACCTTGAATCTCAACAACAAAGTAATATGTACCCTCCAAAAGATTAATATATCGAATTACATCTTCAGATGGATCAAGTACATTCTTACCTACAAAGGACACACCTTGCTGTTTCCCAACAGTAAAGAACCCATCCTTTGAGTCATTGAGAGGCAAAAATAGATTCGGAGATTTTTTCTGAAACAAAATATCCGAAGAATAAACCTTCATTTCACCAGAAATCATCATATTGATAAAAGACAAAGAAGTATCAATCGAACAGGGAGAAATACCTATCTCCAAATAAGCACAGATATCTTTCAGAAAAGACGATTCAAATTCAACAATCTTTTTTCTAACATCATAATATGAATCTGCCTGAAAAGAGACAGTCATAAACATATAAGACGAAACAGTATTATTGATATTCCTTGCACATAAACTGAAACGAATGCGATTATTATAACGATCAGTCAAAGCCTTAATAAAAGCAGCTCTTTTATTGCCAAGCGTCGCAGGCTTAAACATATATATTTTCTTATAAGAGCCATCATTACAGAAAAATACACCATCATCCTTTTGAACAGATAAAACCCCCAGTTCTTTTTGTTTATCTTTTGTAAGATAAATAAGTGAGCTGTTAATAGCCTTGATCTGCTTCTTTAAAGATTTATTCTGAATATTCTTCTTTCCAGGCTTTTCTTCTCTTATTTTATTCTTTTTAACAGGCTTTGTGCTTGCCTTATTCGGCTTAACATTACCAGATTTAACTTTTTCTTTTGTTCTCATGCTCTACCTCTTTGTTTAAGATAAACTTGTTTATAATTTAGCTGCAACCTGTCAGGATCCCAGCCTTCAACCTCAAGAATCTCATCAATACTGAAAAAACTCATATGAATAAGACAAAACGGAGTGGCAGTAAGCATTTCCTCTAATGTTTCAACAGAATAATCAGAAATATACCTGGCACAATGACAAAGCCTGCGAACAGATCCAGCTGCATTATTGGCATGGATAGTACCAAAAAACCTTGCACCGGTACTCATAGCAGTTGTAAAACAATACAACGCTTCACCGCCTTTAATTTCACCTATAACAAAATTATCAATATCCTGTAAAAGACCAAGACGTAATTCGTCCTCCAGAGAAAAGAAAATATCAACACCGTCACGACGGACTTGCATGGTATGTTCAAACTGGATCTGAGGATGAGTCTCGGAATATAATTCATCAGATTCCTGTGAAACAAGAATAGACTCATCATAAGGTATAAGATCGATCATATTATTAAGTAATGTACTCTTGCCGGATCCGCCACGCCCGGAAATAAGAAAACCATATCCGGCTGCTATACGGTCCTTTAAATAATCAATCATATCATCATCAAGCATTCCATTATCCTTTAAATAATCCCAGGAATATTTTACCTTCGGTATTTTTCTGATGTGAATGTTATTATATTCTGTAGAAACAACATATCTAAGCTGAACATCGATACGAAGTAAGAAATTATCAACGCCTTTACGATCCGTACAATGCTGCAGCGAACTATCTTCTGAAAAATTAAGCCGCTGTATTCTAAGAATCCTGTCAAACCAGCGATTATAATCATCCTCGCTTGCAAAAGAAAGATTAGTAATATATCTCTTTCCATTGGATTTACAAGTAATCCTGTTCCAGCTATAAACCTTAATATCAGACACATCAGCCGCCCTAAGAAGCGGAGTCAAAATATAATATCCAAAAACACAATCCTGAAAAAGTTCCAAAACCTTTGATTTACCAAGTTCATTTAAACCGGAAGTAGTCTCAAGATAATCCTTTGCCTTATTCATAAGCATAAGAAAATCCTGTTCCGTCCCGGTAACACAGTTAATAATATTAGCAGTATTAAGATCAACTATATTGGACTTCAGATTCATAAAATCTCTCTTTAAATCCTTATGTTCATAAAGAGAAGAAATCTCATATATCTGCGATTCTAAAAATATAGAATCATATTCATCAGAAGAACTATCTAAAGCCTTTTCATAATTTAATATACTCATAAATTTTTAACCTTTACGTTATCCTTCTTCTTATCTTCACAGTATGACTTAGCATCAGAAATACTGTTAAATTCCAAAACTTCTTCAGTAAAACCATATTTATTCATCGCTTCAGATAACATCTTGTAACCAAGAGAGTTTTTCTTCTTAACGGAAGGAAGAGAAAAAACCTCTAAAGATGTCAGGTTATCATCATAAACAACAACCTTAATCCTGTTATCTGTATCAATAGAAGAAACAGCAAAATAAAACGGATTAACAGCACTCACTATCACAGGAGAAAATGTCTCTCCAACATGATTAACAGCTTGAGGAAAAGTATATGTATTAACATTATCTAAATCATTATTGTTAAAACTACTATCAGATACTTTTACAGAAGAAACCTTCATCTTACAGTTTTCACGGGCAAGAATGAAATTATCAAAACGCTTAACATCCGAAACCCCATACTTTTTTTGTAACTCTTCCAGCTCTCTTTTAAAATCACCCTCAATATCCGTACTCGAAACAGATGAAATAACTTCTCCGGAACGATCAAAAACCGTCAACTTATAACTCTCTACAAGATGACCTTGTTCATCCATAGTAGGATATTTAATAACTCTTAAAACAACATCAGACGAAGATGAAGATAAGAAAAAAGCATCAGCAGAAGAAAACCCCGTACGAGCATTCTTCTTATCATCATAAAAACCTATAATATCAAGCAGATCTGACTTGTCGTTATTAAGAGTTAACCCCCGTTTCTTTGCATATTTATATAATTCCCTGTATTCTTCGGAAATTTCACTAATCTGTGCCTTTGAATACAATAAACGTTCATCACATTCATTAAGGAAAGAATCAACCTCAAACACTTCCTTGCCATAGCCTTCCTTTAAACGTCTTGTAAGAACTCTGTATTTCTCGTAAAACGGCCGGTACTGAACAAACCCGCAATGCTCATAAAGAAAAGATTTTCTTTCTATCTGTTTCATCTCTTTATAGATATCAAGGATAGGCTTATATTTCTGCTTCGCATACCGGATCAATGTTTTATCATAAGAAGCACTCTTTTTTGCTTCTAACATACCTTTTAAAGCACCCTGGACACTACCATCAGATGAATAATAATTTATATAAGACTGAACCCGGCTCTCAACATTAATATCATCAGCAATTTTATTAAGTTGCCAGTTCATCAGTCTGTTCTCCCTCCAGGGATTCCTGCCCAAACGGAGGAGCTTAATAACCTGTTTTTTCTGCTGATCAGAAAGCTCTTTGTATTTTTGAAGTTTAAAAGTTGAAGGAGTAATAACATCTTCAGGCTTGTCATTCATAGAATGATTATTTACATCCGGTAAAACAAAACTGTCTTTACGAGTCTGAATCCTTTCTATTATTGCATCCCTTGTATAATTAACTCCAAGATTATGAGTTCTTATTGCTTTTTTCATTCCGGGCAAAACAAGAGATATATGTTTTCCGGTACGAACCTTTATATTGTTTTCTTCTAAATACTCAACAAAATCTTCATAGGAAGAAGAATTCTCAATAGCAAAATCAATAGCCTTTCTTAATGTCATTTTATTTTTTTTAAATGATCTTTTATCATCAACCATTTTCCATTTAGGATTTTGTGTAAAACCATATGAAGCAGCATATTTGTTTACACATGGATGAACAACATTTATCATATAATCCTTGGGCTGATGAATTTTTCTTCCGTTTAATCCGACAGAATTGATAATCAAATGAGCGTGAAGATTATCAGTATTAGTATGAATAGCAAATATTGCCTGATTATTAGGAAAAAGTTCTTTTAAAACAGAACTGCAAAGCTGCATTAGTTTTTCGGCATTATACAAACCAGATTCATCCTGCGGCAAAGAAATCATCATATGAAGGGCAGAGCGTCCATCATCCTTGCCATACAGTTTTTTTATATCCATCATTTCAGATACAGCATCATTTACATTTGTAGAAGAAACATTATGTCCACCAACATAAGCACCGGAAAAAGTTTTAATATCATTTTCGATATATTTACATTCACGAGTTAACTGGTTAATGGGATCCATATAACCCGTACAATCAGTTTTTTCAGCATTAAGTATATAGCCGAGACTGTCCCTGAGCTGATTAACAGATGACTTCTTTTTTGTGGAGCTACTTATATTCCAAACCTTGCATACAATGCCAACATCCATATCAAAAATCCAACTTCGTGCCGACTTGGCACAAAGTCATTAAATGTATTTTTTTATCTGTACATTAAAATCCTTAATCATAGTTTCAAGAAACAACTGCTTTGAAATATCAAAAGACTTACTGATAAGAATTTCATTCATTGTCGTATTAATATCAGAAAGAATGGCTATAAGGTCTTTATACTTATAAACATCCGGTACTTTATTTTCATGTTCAAGCATCAAATATTTTACATAAGAAGATTTAGTCATTCCCATATCAGTACTTTTTCGTTCAAGAAGATCGAGATCTTCATCAGATAAGGAAATTTTAATTCTTGAAACACTCATATATTTATCCATGTCTACTTCGTGCCAAGTCGGCACGAAGTAGAAAAAATCACCAACCAACATCGTGCCGACTTGGCACGAAGTAAAAAATACTCATCAAATAACTTTGTGCCAAGTCGGCACGAAGTTATAACATAGAATCATCAAACATTTCAATAATAGAAGAGTTATAACTGTCATCAAAATCATTAATAACATAATCTTCAATGTCCTTTTCACCTTCAGAAAAAGTCGGTGAACTTTCAGACGGACCGGCTGAAAGTTCACCGCCAGAAAGGGAAACTAAGAAATTATAAATCTCATCTATTTTATTAATAAAGTTATCAATAATGGAAACCGGAACGAGCTGAAAAGCTTCATGTTTTCCATTAACATCAGCAGAAATAAACCATTTACCTTTTATAAGATCTTCTGCAACTTCCTGTTTAAGATTATACTCAGTACCTTTATGAAGCTTTGATACAAAACTTTCGATTATCTCTTTGTTAAACCTGCTATTAGGCTGTTCTAAAAGTGAAATAACAAGCCTGGCATCAATGTTTAATTCAGAAGCACCATCAAGAGTTTTTAAAAATTCTCTGTCAAGGCCTGGAGAAAGAAGATAATACTTCAAATATCTTTCTTCGTTTGAACAATCAGATCTCAAAAGAGCTTCTATATCATTTTTTCTTGTAATATCATAATCAGAAGCAACACCAGCACATTGTTCCTGATTTGATAATTTAGATCTGTTAGACTTCCAAAACATCAAATACTTAGTTATAAGAGGAACTGTATTTTGAATATTCTTATCACAAACAGATTCTTTACTCATTTCAATACCTGCCGGAGTAAACCAACTCGGTCTGTAGGAGCCATAAACCCCCGGACAGGAGGAAATAGTTTTATATAAACTTTCGAGATCAAAGATTCCGCCACCCTCAAACTCAGGCTCAGCTTTCACATTCATTACAAAAATCTTTTCATTCAATACATTTTTAAATGAATTGATCGAAGAGAAAAAATCATCAGATAACATCTGATTATTTTTCTTCAATGTTTCATTCTCAGACCTTAAAACAGAATAGTCTTTTTCAAGTTCCTGGAACTTAAATAACAAATTTGCATTTTCCATTTCCAGAGATGATTTAACATCAGAAAAAGTTTCATATAAAAACTTAAAAGATTGATGATCTTCATTTTCATATTCCGAAATATCAACCACCATCTTATCCGGAAATTTTTCATGAAGCATAGCAATAATATCTGTCAAATCATAATCCGTAAAATCCATGAAACACCTCATAAATCAAACACTAAAAAAAGGATAACAAAATAAAAACATCAAAACTTTATATAAAAACAAAGAAAAAAATTATATTTTACCTGTAAAAGAAAGAATAAGCAAAAATAGGTTAGATGAACCCCATTAAAACACCAAAACACTTTAGCAGGATACGCAAAAATGGGACACTTCATTCGCAAACTCATTCCGTTTTCCATTTTCGCAACCGGATTGCCAGGCAAATCCGCAGCAAGGGGCAAGCCCCTAACACCCCGGAAAGAAAAGCTTCGGCTATTTAAGAAGCCGAAGCAAATCCCAACAAAAAAAGCCCTGCGCTTTAAAACGCAGGGCAAAATATCATAATCCTACTTCGTGCCAAATTGGCACGAAGTCAAAAACAAACCTTTAATTCAAATAAAGAATGTGCATCACAACCTGTAATAACCGGACAGTCATCAGGAACAAGTCTCCAAAACTCTTCTCGATACTGCTTACATAATTTGTCCTTGTATTTCATGTCAAATCTTATAGAAGCAAGATTTTTTTCGATAGGAACAGAAAACTCTCTTGCTCTTAATATAAAATCATTAGAAGAACGATACATTGAATTAGTCCAAACAAATTCTTTTTTAAATAAACGATCAGGATGAGCTACAAAATCAAAATAACCGGATATCAATCCATTCATCTGTCCATCAAAAAGGTATTTCCATTCTTCGGTTTTATTCTCAAACTGAAAAGTATAAACACCCGGAGATAATTCTGAATGATGCTGGCCAAGAAGCAACATATCCAGATCATCCATGGCCTTCAAATCTTCATAATATGACTTAAAAGAAGGAAGATACTCAATCTCTAATCCAATAAAAATAGAAATAGATTCCCTGTATTGAATTTTAAGTTCTTTCAAAGTAGAAATATATTCATTCAGCTGTTCAAAACGCATTCTGGAGCGAAACGGATCACCGGGGAAAGGTGCATGATCCGTAAAACAAATTGATGAAGCACCAAGAGATACTGCTTTCCTGACATATGCTTCATCACTAACGTTTTCAGCATGACCACATCTCCATGAATGAACATGAAATATATAATTACCGTCCATGTTTGACCTTCTTTACTTCTTCATTTAAAAATGATAATTTTGTTTCCAGAAAAGCTGTCGCATACCTTTGAAAATTAATGTTCCACTTGTCAAGATCAAGAATATTCTTTAATACTGACGAAGCAGTAATACCGGAATGGACAGTAGAAGAATATACAATCTTGTTATTCCTGTCTATAATATTAATAAAATCAAACACATTGGATTTCTCTATCAATCCGACATTATCCGGCAAAGCATTGACAATGTTATTATACTTATCAATCGGGACAAGCCTCGGAACTTCTCCCAGTTTATTAAGTACATCTGCACGATTAATTGTTGACTCCCATGAGATACAGGCATCAACGCCTATAATATATAAATCAGTTGTATATCCTTTCTCTTTCAACATTAATCCGGTCTTGATCGGAACAGATGGATTTCTTAAGGTTCCTTCGATGATAAGATTATATCCATTATCAGACAGATCAGATATAAGTCTCTCAATACATAGGTTTGCAAATTCCTGTGTACGTTCAACATAATTCTCAAAATCATATTTTATAATATCATTATAATCAGGATGATATCTGCGGTAAGAATCACCGTCTATAACAATATAACCGTTCAGATTATTATCCTGGCTATAAAAGTTTGACTTACCGACACCGGGCTGACCGCCTAAGAATACAACAGCTCGCTGCTGTTTTTTTACTTTATCTTTAACTAAAACATCATAAATAATCCTATATTGCTTTTCAAAGCTTTCCTTCGTAAAATCCATAAATACTCCAAACTATATACTTATCTTTATTAAAAAACCGTAAAACAAAAAGATACGATTAGAAAGAAAAAACTAATCAAGGCTGCGGTCTGCTCCCAACATCCCCTTTTGCCACAGGCTGTAAACGGTTTCTTCCGATACATCATGAGTTTTGGCATACTTTTTAATATCTTTGACTATCATCATTGCTACAAACCGCTGTTGATCCGGCGAAAGACTGTCCATCTTTCCCTTTCTGGCATACTCAAACATTTGGCTCATAAAGATCCTCCTTTCCTACCTCAGCAGCTTCATCAGCTGGGTGATACACATTATAAACAATACAGCATTTATTAAAAATCCGCATATTACTTTATCTGCAACCCTTTTAAACCGCTTTTTAGGTGTATTTTCAAGAGCTATATACAAATCCATTTCTTCCTGTGTCATTGAACTAGGTGTTCCTAATGGTAAATCTTTATCTCGCTCTTTTCTTTCTTGTTGTAATACTGTAAGTCTTGCGATTATTTCTTTTTCTCTCATAATATATCCTCCTCATATGAAGGTGCTACTTCGTGCCAACTCGGCACGAAGTAATAATTATTGGTTGTATACGCTTAAAGTCTCGTCAGATACTACTGTGATGCTGTAGTTGCTTAACGTAGGATCCGAGGAAGCGTAATAGTTAGAAGCTCCTTCGATAGGGTAGTAGAGATAAAGCATATTATATCCGCCTGTCTCGTTCTTTACTTTCTTGCACTGTAGGTAGCAGGCTCCGTCACAGTTTAATTCAGATCCATCGGTATGGTTCATCGGAATATTGCAATCATATACTCTGAAGTTTACTTCTGTTTCATTTACGTAGTAGTAATCATATAATACTATTTGATGTCCGGTTCCGTCGTTTAAGTAAACCGAAAGTGTTACAATCTTGCCTTGATCCAGTCTCTGTATTATTGCTTCAGCGTTATCCCAGGATAGTCCGTTTCTGTTCTCGATCCTGTTGCTTGTCATATCCAAAGCATCATTTGTCCTTTTCCATGATGCACCTATCATATCTATAAAGGCCCGTTCCCCTGCGGTAAGCCCATCTTCAAGATAGTTGCCGTTTTTCGCTTTCTTATCTACAAAATCCTTTGTCTTATAATCTGATAATCCTTTATCCATTAAAGTCTTGTTCTCAGGATCCGTTGCTATGTTCCAGCTGATATCGCCGTAAGATCCGCTTTCCGGAAAATATCCCTGATTGTGCAGGAAACATGTCAGATAGCATATCCCGGCACAATTACCTTTGCTGCTGTATTTGGATCCGAAGTTCTGGAAGGGCAGTTCATCCACGTTAGGATCAAAGGTTGTGTGGTAGTTGTTATAGTTGTACTTTTCTGCGTCCTCGCTGTTGCTACCTCCTGCAGCTGCATTTATCGTTGCCCTGTCATAATCATTATACTGGTAGCAGAAGATAAGACCGGGCAGATAAGTTATCAGAGCATCCACGATTCCTGTCGTTTTCTTGTTAAAAGCATCAAACTCAAGGAAGGGAACGATTGATTTGTAGGTAGTGTATTTTGCCTTTATATCATTCTCTGTTGATGCTATAAATTCTACATTGTAGGCTTTATAGGCTGATGCTATGTTATTTATCATCTCATTTTCCTGTGTCTTATTGTCAAGTGCAGGATAATATATCTTGGCTTTTCCGAAAAATCCTACGGTTAAAAAATGAGGTACACCGGATTCATTTGCTTGTGAGATCTTCTTTTCTCCGAAGCCGGAGAGAAGAGAATTGATAAGCCCTTTCTTTTCAGTTATGAATACGTAGGTGTATTTTTCTTTGTCAAAGCTGTAATCAAGCGTCAGTTTATCGTTCTCTATCTGATACTTACACTCTTTCAAATCTGACATTCCATATGTTAAGAAGCTTCCCTCATATGTCCATACACATATCTCATTTTGCGATATATTATTATCGGTCAGGAGCTGCTTTATGTCAGTTGTGAAGGTTCCGGCGAAGTTATAGATGAAGTATGCCTTATATACTTTGTTAATGCCCCAATTCTCAAGAGAATATCTTGTGGTACATTCTTCTATACCTGCACTAAAATCAGTAGCTGTCTGAGCCGTTAAGACAACTTCCCGGCACTTATTGTTGCCAAACTCCAGGTCATTTTGATAATCATAGTAAGTATTTATGTCCATCCCTTTGGATATCTTATACCCGTCTGTATAAAGATCACCGGCTGAAGAACTCTTAAGAGGATCCGATTTATACTTTTCAATCTCGTATTTATCGGAAAGTCCGTCATGATCTGTATCTGAATTATTATGATAATCCAGACCTATAGCGTATTTATCATACTGTGACATTCCCTCAATGTCTGACGGTACGCTCTTTAGAGTCTCCATGTACGCCGTTACTTCCTGTACTTCAAATTCACCTGTCATTTTAGACAGATCTGATAATCTTATCCGGTACTTAACCATGTTGGCTATGTTAAGCACAATGAGAAGTATCAGGAGTATTGCTGTGATCCTGTGCCTATTAAAATAATTCTTTATCCCATCAGTCACTTTTGATATCTTCATTTTTTCCGACCTCCTTGCTTGCAGGTAGTCTTCTCCTTTGTAATTATTATAGCAATATATATCGGTTTTGTCAATGTATTTTGACAAATTTTTTATTTTTTTCAAATATTTCTTAATATAAAAACCGACGATTCCGAAGAACCATCGGCCTATTTAAAATACCTTTCTCTTACCGGATAGGAGCAAATGAATCCTCACCTTCCCTTATTATGACGCATAATCGAAGATTCTGCAACCATTTGGGGCTTGGTGATTTCAAGTATAGTATCCGGATCCGGATGTTCAGTTTTTTGATTACCTAAATCCAGAGTTTCAAGATCCATCTTGAACATAAAACTATAAGGCTCTATCATTCTTTTTTCATGAAAAGAAAACCACTCCTTTGATGCAGCACCTATGATAATATGATCCGCCAGCGTCAGTCCCATCAAATCACAGGCTCTATTTAATCGATCTGATACCTGTATGTCCGCAACTGTCGGTTTGGCACCGCCGGACGGATGATTATGCATTACTATGATAGATTTTGCATTAGATAACAAAGCAGTCTTCATTACCTCCATTGGCTGTATCATGGCAGCATTTAATGTTCCAACAGAAATAATGCTTGCATTGAGCGGAGTTCCGTTTGTTTTCAGGCAGATAACACACGTTACTTCCCTGTCAAGATCCTTGATAACTTCTGCCAGAGCATTTACAGCATCATCCGGTCCCTTGATAGGCTTATCATCCGCCATAGTATATTGCTTTTCAAGTTTTATGTATACCAGATCCAGCCCCAGGCCATTCTCTTTTACTTCTCTCATTCTCTTTATCCTCTTTACTATCAAATTCCATTATAAATGCACTATTATCGTTGATTGTATTAAGCAGCTTTCTTAATTCTTCTCTGTTGCTTATTATGACTTCCATAACTTATCGCCTCCCTCTTGGTGGCAGAAGTCGTTTACCTAAAAACTGTGCCATATCTTTGGTTTCCTGCTCCATCTTTCTTTGTTCTACAGCTTCTTTGGCTGCTTTCATAGATTCATATGTATCTAATTTTTTTATGATATAATCAGCTCTTAAATTATCCTGGACATCAATATGATTGTCATTGAAAGAGATAATATTATCATCCTGGAGTGTTTTAAGAAATGTCTTTATTTCCTGTGTTTTACCGGATTCTATACTCTTTTTCAACATAGCAATATGTTCTTCAGGATCATCTACCTGATCGTTATACTCATAAAGATCAAAATCACGCCCTAGTGCATCCAAATTTTCAGCAATATATTTACTGAATATATCCAGTTCCTTATCAAGGTATGTTTCCGGTTCTATTTCATCATCTATATCGTCATAGCATAACACTTCTATCCCTTGATTTTCCAAAGCCTCTTCAACAACTTCTGCATATCCTGCATTGTAATAATAATCATAATCCTCCGGCGGAGCTTCTTCCGGACAGCACCATAAATGAAGCTCACGTTCTGCTATCTTATAAGCCTTATCTATCTGGCTGGGATCCTTGATAAATAAGATATAATTAAAATCAGCAAGTTCCGCAAAACAGTTTAATGCCCTGTCAGACAATTTTGAAACATGATCTAACGCCATGCTTGTCACCTTCCTTTACCAACTTTTTTTATGCCTGTAATGTCTTGATTGTCAGCAATAATTTGCATTTCTCTGTTATGTAATAATGTTTCGTTCCAGTCTTTGCCATAAGGCGGGATTTTTACATTTACCTCAAAGCCTCTCTGCACATATTTTTCTGTCAGACCAATCTTTGTTATGTTGCCGGAGTTATCCTCTCGGCCATAGAGTGCTTTTTTAGCTGCATCATCATTATCAAGGCAAAAATTTATAACAGAAATATGGCTATAATCCTTTAAAAACTGTTCCAGAGGATTGTCTTCAACCATTCCCAAAACCAGCTTATTTGATACATTATCGCCTGTTAAATCAATATATGACATACAATCTATTACAGATTCAAAAACAAACAGCTCCCGGCTGTCCTTATTTACTATGTTTACACCATAATTTTTATCATTTCCGGGAACGTCCATTTTAAACTTTTTTCCATATATATCTGCTGTGCCACGTAAACCGGCATATCTTATATTTCCTTCAGGATCATAGCCTAAAAATACAATATTATGATGAAGAGCATCTTCATATATCAGTTTTTGATGGATAAAATCATAAATAACATCTTTAGATAATCCTCTGGTCTGCATCAGATAAGCATATACACGGCGATAGTCCTTATTTTTAGGCGGCAGGACCATATTTTTTTGTACAGGTTGGGATATTTCTTCTGCAGACACCTGACAGCAAGAGACTCTGCCGCTGTTTTTATATAATAAAAGCTGACGAATAGCCTCTGCTGCAGACGAAACATTACCGAAAGCCATCAGAAAATCGATCTGGGTACCGCCGGTTATCATCCCTTTGCCGCTCCAGCGGTTCCAGGACCTGTCATTATAAATAACAAGACTATCCATTTCTTTTAATGAATAGTTCTTGCCTTCTCTTATTACGGTATATCCCATGGATGTTGCTAAAGATGTCAGACTGACTTCCAATGCTTCGGATCGTTCCTCCGGAGAATAAGATATTGCTTCTCCAGTACTTTTATTTATTACCATCAAATCACCTACTAAGTCTATTTATTTAATCTTAAACCATCAAGTAAGTATTTTTTTATATAAAAGAAAAGAAATAAAAGCTAAAGTATCAAAATGAAAAAATTTTTGTTTTCTAATTGTTCATTACTGTCATCAGAGTGTGTATCTTTGCTGGTGATTTCAGAAAATACATAAACAATTTTTTCGGAGTATAAAAGAAAGCATAAATGATATATAGAAAATCAAATAAAAATGAAAGAAAATTAATGATTTATCCTAAACTGTTTCAAACCCTTATATATCTTGAAAAGCCCAAATAGTAAGCAGTATAGAAACTTGAATACATATATATCAGAAAGTAAGCAATACTTGAATACTTAGATATCTGATATATTCATTAATTGAATAAATGCCAGCTTGCTATCCTCAATAATTGAATAGATAAACAAAAACCAGGAGCGGAATCCCGGGCTAATGGATCCGCTCCTGTAAAAAGGAGAGAAAAATGGATGGTATGTCAACGAATTAATCGATATACTCTTTTTATTGTATTCTATGTAAACGTGTTGTATGCACGTTTCAGCCTATTCCGTATTTTAAAAGTATTTGCTGTTCCTGAGCCGCCGAGAACCATTTATTGACCAGAGCCGCATTCAGGATCGGGTTCTTTTGTCCTTCGTCTTTTTGCTGTTTTATACTTGACTTAATAGCATTAATAAGAAGATCTACGATATTCTTATGCTGCTTTGATCTTTTCTGTGTAACTAGAGATGCTATCTGGTTTAAGGGATCTCCTGCAGCTGGATCCGGAAGATACCTCTTAAAGTTTCTTCGGATCAGAGAAGCAATGTTATTCTCATAAGTATGATTTTCACTGGGAATATCCATTTGCTTACGATAAAGGACCGTACTTCGTTTCATCATCATTTCATAATGATACGCCATGTTACGTTTGATGTTTATAAAAAGAAGCTTCGCTTCCTTTAATTCATGCACATAATATTGCATGGTCTTTCTGACCACGTTAAAGAGCCGACAGAACTCGTTATAGAAGTTTTCGACCAACATATGCTTGCCGTTGATAAAACGCTGAGAATACAAATATAGAAGCTTAGAACCGGCCTTTAATGACATGAACTGTTCATCATTAAATTCATTTTGAGCCACATTAACATATCCGGGAACGTTCTTCGATGTATAATCCACATCATCAAAGCTGTTCCCCTGCAGCGTAACAGCAAAATCAGAATAATTCTTCTTTTCGTATATGATCATGCCTTTATCATACAGACTATAAAGAATATCATAAAACTTCTGGTATGAGATCTTTATTGCTTTACATACATCTAAATAATAAACAGATTCAACGCATCCGGATTCGTCCTGATATAAAGCTATATGAAGGACGAAATCAATCTCCTTGCTGGAGAGCTTGTTTGCTATCATTTTGTCAATGTATGAATTTTTCAACTTATACAAAACAAGCCCTCCTTGTTTAGTAGATTAAATCTGTATATCTTTAGGAAAAAGGATATTCTAATTGTTTTCCGCATTCAGGGCAAAAACTTATTATTCATATTGTTAATTCTCCGCTCTTATACTTCTCTAACAGCTTGATTATGACATTCGTCATTTCTTCCGGTTCTGTGTCCTCTTTAAAATATGTGGCCAGATCCTTCGTTTTAAATGAAACATTAGCTGCGGGTTTCTTTACCGGAGGTTTAACAAGCATATCAACAACCATTTCGTGCGTAAGGATTGTATTCTCGTCCCGGACACGAAGAGCTTGTGCTTCATCCATAGTAGGAAGGTGCTTGTAATCATCACAAAAATGATATATAACTTCCTGTCCGGCTTCACTGATAAAAGCAAGCTCATACGCTACCTGCACCGAAATGCGTCCACGATCAAGCAGATCCATAAATTCCGGAATAAGATAAGAAAGCCGTACAAACCTATATACTTGACGTCTGGAGTCCTTATTGGCACCAACAACCGAAGCAGTATCATACCCCTTGTCAATTCCCTGATGCTTCTCCTGATCCATGCACATCCGGTATGCCTTTGCTTTCTCAGACAATGCAATCTTATCTCTCCCGGATATGTTGCTGTGTGTCATTATGATCGTTGCCAGGAGATCGTCAGCATCGATGATGCGGGCGGGGATTGTATCTAATCCAAGCTCCTTGCAGGCTTCAGTCCTGCAATGTCCAGCCAGAATCTCATATCTTTCTTCTTCGCCTTTAATCGGACGTACAACGATAGGATAAATAACACCCTGTTCCTTTATACTGTCCATAAGCTGCTTAAAAGATTCTTCTCCGGTATTTACATGGAACGGATGATTTCTAAAAGGAATAAGCTTATCAATTTCTATCGTAGTATCAGTACTTGTTCCGGGTGCCAAATCAACTTCCTTACCTTCAACGACTGAAGGATCCAGCATGTATGACGTATCAATCTTTTGAAGATTATTAAGGATGTTCTTCTGCATTTAAACACCTTCCTTCTTGATAAATTCTGCAACAAGCTCTCTGTAAACAAGCGCAGAATTGCATTTCGGAGCGTACTTATAAATGCTAAGGCCCTCACCATCGGATTCCGAAAAACGTACCGAATTAGGAATATGAGTATCATAAATAGGATACTTGTCCTTATAGCGCTCTCTAAACTGATTTTCTACAACAGTATCGTTTCTTACATTGGTTTTAACCATAGTAAACAATATTCCGGCCAGTTCCGGTTTAGTGCCGGTGCCATTCATTTTTCTTATCTTTCCGATATAAGCGAACAAAGACATCATAGCTGCAGCCCCAAGAAATTGTGGCTGAACCGGAATAATAAGAGAATCCGCTGCAAACATTGCATTGGTAACAAAAATACCTAAGCCCGCAGGACAATCTATAAAAATGAAATCATATTTATCTTTGAGAGGAAGAAGTATCCGCCGGAGAACTACCTCTTTTTGCATAGCACTCTGCAGCAAGGATTCATAATCATGAAAAATCTTTTCACTCGGAATAAGGTCTATTCCTTCATCATGATGAAGAATTCCCATCCCCTCCGGGATATCCTCACACTCTTCAGATAACTTAAACAGATCCAAAATAGTTTTCTGTCCTTCATCTAATTGAAAATAGCCCAAAGAAGTTGTAAGATTAGCTGACGGATCCAAGTCCACCGCTAAAACCTTTTTGCCCTGGTTAGCCAGACCGACAGACAGGTTCTTTACGGTAGTAGTTTTTGCTACACCGCCCTTTTCATTAAGAACTGCAATGATTTTTCCCATAAATTTCACTCTCCTGTTCAAATTTATTCTTGAAAAATTCTATTTTCGTGTTATAATCTAATCAAAGTTGAGACTTATTAAGCCCATAACAAAACTATATGGAGATTGGATTCTTGTTTTGTAAAAGCTTAATTCTCATTTGGAGGTCTTGCTCGGCACAAGCAAGACCTTAATTTTTGGCTTTTAACAACATGTTTCTAATATTCGTGATATAAAATAATCCTTGTAGCCAAGGGAGGCATATTCATGAAAATAACTGCTTCAACACTTGACAACTTTTCAAAGGAAGAAAAGTCTGATATAATCAGCCGGATAAAATATCTCCGCAAAAATCTGTTTGGACTGACACAAAAGGATTTTGCAAGAAAACTGAAAGTCACCCAGTCTTATATCTCTATGCTTGAAGCAGGCGAAAAGCCCCTTACAATGTCCGTAGTTGAAAAGCTTATATATGACCAAAATGTTAATCCCAAATGGCTTCTTTATGGTAGTTCTGAAAAATGTTTTAGTAATAAAGGTAGTATAAAGACCGAAGCCGAGGAATTCATTGATTGGTATAACTCACTTCCTGCTTACGAACAAATAAAGCTCGCTAAAGCTGTAAGGGAGCTTTCCGACGTTTTAAAAAACTATCCGCCGGGATCCTGAGATAAAGCATCAGGATCTGAAAAAACAGCCTTGTAGTCCATATTGCCTTTTTGATGCTGCTCTTCCGCAACCATACAGCTGGCTTTTCTCGCCAGATACTCGATGTGATCCGGGTTTTGCAAAAGACCAACTTCATTAAACAAGGCATTTCGCCAACCTTTAATATCAATTCTCGTTAGTTCGTCCATAATGTACCCTCTACTTGCCACGGCTAAAACTTCTTGACCGCCGCACCAGATTGAGTCTGTATTGTTCCAAACCGTCTGTGTCAAACAGAAACGGAGAATTTCTTTTTGTAGGATTGTTCTTAAATGCGATAGTCTGATCCTTGTCTGAACATATCTTAAGCAGCATCTCCTTTGGAAAACCCATATCAACAAGTTCATTAAATCGCATTATCTTTTTTGGATATTCCATAAACGTCATCCTCTTTTTATAAAAAGCATCCCCGGAGAAGTTACCCGCCCCGGCGGCTCGGTTCGCTAGTGAGTAATCTGTGAAGATATAGCACCTCGAGGAGTGGTTTCAAAACTATAACTCACACTAACTTACGGCTCAAGGACATCACTCAGGGAAAGCCTCTCTTTCCGCTGAAGCATCGGATGCTTTCGGGCAAATAAGTGGGCAAAATGCCCGCAACTGTGTATGGCGCTACTTTTAACGTGTTATCTCTCCTCCGTTGCCGAGCTTATCCCCACGATTTATAATTCAACGATGCGAATGCTTTTTAATAACAGGAACTTCTGTATCATGAAATCCCTTTCCGTCCTCTCCACGTTCAATAAGTACTGCAGATAAACTTTCAACACTCATACAACCCGGAACAGGCTGGCCACAATCAACTGCAAGCCAGATCATGTTTTTCAATTCCGTATTAGAATACTGCCGGGCTTTTTCTAATTCCCATTCATAAACCATACGTTTACCTCGCTTTTCTGCAATCAAACTGGATTCTATCAACAGGAACGCCAAAATAAGTGGCAATTTTCAAACCATTATTTAGCGTAGGCTTTCTTTTTCCCGTTTCATATAATCCAATAGCTCCAGCGCTTAACTTAACCTCATTAGCAAGCTCTTTTTGAGATAATCCTTTTAATTCCCGTAAATGAGTAAGAGGAATAAGTTTATTATTTTTATTGGCCATAAAACAACCTCCTTAGAAAACATCACTTACATTTGTTTGTATATTAACATACGATTGTAAGTGTGTCAACACGGATAGCAATATTTTTTTAAAAAATCGTATTTTTTTCTTTTTTTCTGCTACCTTTAATAAGGAGAAAGGCAAATATAGAGGTGAAGTATGGAAGTTGGACATATAATCGCACAATTAAGAGCATCACATAATATAAGCCAGAAAAAATTAGCAGAACGAATAAATGTAAGTACAGGTGTAATAGGATTATGGGAAACAGATAAACGATTTCCTTCATATGAATATATTATTGCCATTGCGGATTATTTTAAAATAAGCACAGATGTCTTATTTGAAAAAGATCGTAAACTTAAACCTGCGGAGTATTCCGGTTTACAATTATCTGATAGAGATTTAAAAATGGTAAACATATTTCAAAATCTTAATGAAGATAACCAGGACATTCTTATTGGACGAAGCAAAGAGCTTCTCAAAGAACAACGGAGAGAAGAAAAAAGAGGGACGTCCCCCATCCCCGTGGCCAAATAATAGATATAAGAACACTCAGGTAAAACTATAATTGACGATGAATTGACGCTGCCGGCGTAATCTTCGTCGAGCCATTTGCTGATGATGTTAGCAACAACACCCGCCATGACGGAGATAAGGAAAGTAAAAACAATCTCCATGCATCCACCCCCTTCCTTGCCATTTATAGGGGCGGCAACAAAAGTATTATATCAAAAATCAAAGGAATGTAACAATGGGAAAAGCCAAATATACCAAGAATAAACTAGGATACTACCAGGCCCGCATATGGGACGGGACGTACAATAAAGACGGTACAAAGCACCGGAAGAATATCTACAGTTCAAAATCAAGCAAGGATCTGGAGGAAAAGGTCGCTGCATTTCAAGAACAGGTCAAAAAAGGTAATGTTCAGGTATCCACAGACATTACGTTCTTTAATTATGCAAGAAACTGGCTCAAAACAACAAAAAACGTCCGGGAAAAGAACACGCAGCTTATGTACTGGTATAAGATTGAAAAGTACGTATCCTCATTAGAAGATATCAAGCTGACAGATCTCCGGCACAGCCATATCCAGGAGATAATCAATGAAAATGTAGATAAGCCAAGAACCTGTGAACTTATTCTCCTAACCGTTAAACAAATCCTTAAGCTGGCGATTAAGGATTCGTATATTACCCACGAAAAATATGAAAAGATCACATCAGATCTTGCAATTCCCAAATACAAGGCTCCTGAAAAGAGGGCATTGACACCGACAGAAAAAGAAGCGCTTAAGAAGGCTTCTTTTACGGACAGAGAACGAGTATATATTGCACTCCTTTATTCCTGCGGTTTAAGACGAGGAGAAGCTCTTGCCTTGACACCCTCGGATTTTACCTTCGGACCGGAAGGATCCACAGTGTCTATCAATAAAACCGTTATCTTTAACGGAAACAACCCGGAAATAAAGAATTGCCCAAAATCCGATAACGGCTTCAGGAGAGTCCCGATTCCGGACGAAACAGCCGAATATTTAAAACAGTATATCAACTCATTGGATCGTCCGAATCTAATCGAAAATACGACAAATAAGAGCCTTATAACCGCTTCCGGATACAGAAGGATGTGGGAGAACATTGTGGCCAAAATGAACCTCGCCGTCGGCGGATCCGACACAGATCCAAAAATCACGGATTTAACGGCACATATCTTCCGCCACAATTATTGTACCAACCTTTGCTATAACATTCCGAATATCAGCATAAAAAAGATAGCAGCCCTCATGGGCGATACCGAGAAGATGGTTATGGATGTCTACAACCACATCATTGAAGAGCAGGAGGACGTCCAGGGCATCATAAACAAAACCCTGTCCATGTAAAAAGCGGGCTACCGCCCGCCCTTATGATTTACAATAGATGACTTTTGAACATCCATAATTGATTGCATAAATACTTTCTTGCAATCTATGATCCTATTATCTAAAAACCGTTTAGCGGAGCAGTCGGGAATTTCTGATAAATCTTTTGTCAAACCGACAAAATCTATCTGTAAAACAGAACCGCCAATACTTTTAAGCGCATTTTCAAACGAATCACATAGCGTTGCACTAGTTAGCTTTTCCAATGCTTTTTCATAAGAAATGTCTGGCGGTGTAATATTGTAATTTTGACCAAATGCCTGTCCATTATCAAATATAGGACACGACCTGAAGCTTCCGTCCGAGCGCATTATAACGCCAATATTACCCCAATGTCTGTCCGGATTACGAGTAAAATAATCAAGCGATATCAGCGTTTTTAAATAATCGGAAAACTCATTATCTAATCCAGTTGCATTTTTTACAAAATCACATGCAAAGGCAAAACGTTCACCAATGTCTTCGATCGAAAAGATTTTATCTTCTATCTCAGTTTTGTTCAAATTAAAATAAAGTGTTTGAACCGATATATATTCTTCGCCATCATTTAAAAAATTAACACTTCGGCAGCCGTGTTTTATTTTTTCATCAATTATAAAATCTGCAATTTCATAATTAACATATGTTACATCAGAAGGCATCTTGGAATATCGTAAAACCATTGAGCAAAGCATTTCGGCCATTCCTTCGTCTCCAAGATGATTTTTCTTATACCAATAATTACCGTCACGGTACTTTTCCTGGGTCCCTTTAGAATCAACTCGTAAAAATACTTTTTTCATTATTATAACCCCTTAAAAAAGACATCTATAACAAAACATTCCCTGTTCAATATAATATCATAATTGCTAATAAAACAAAAGCAGGACGTTAAGGCAATGTCATTAAGCTAAGCCGAAAATGAAATAAAAAGACACTCGTTTTAGTAAGAACATCCGATATCTTCTTTAGATTTGTTTTATTTAGATTCTATCCATTTGAGCACACTTTGTTCCGCAGAACATGGATTACAAAAGACATCACACCCGGTTCCTATTGACGGTTCAATGTCGTAGGAAACGGAAGGAATATCGAATCCATGATCTTCTAACCAAGAGTCTACTTTGGCGGATGCTTCTAGTAGTTCAAAGCCAGCTTTTTTTCTCTTTTCGAGCAGAGTTACAATTTCTTTGGTTGGTTTCATGCTGTTTCCTTTCGATTCAGATTACTGATGCCACCAATTGCAGATATTAAACCACCATGTTTTTATTGCCATGAACCTGCATATACCCAGTTCGCTAAAGTATTTGCAATTTCTGCATTGTTTATTCATTCTTGTCCTCCGCCTTATAAAATAATGACCAATGTTCCCCAAGTTTATGATTCAGAAACAGGTCGTTAAACTATCTACCGGATCTTCTTATTCTACATTGCTGTTCCATATTCTCCGAAGCCAATGTCTTTTCAATAGCTGTTATAAACTTTTCGCTGACATCACTATCATATTTATAAAAGTTTTCATACCATCCATCTTTTAAAACGGAAAAAACAGCTGCTTTGTCTGAAGGAGACAATATATTATCAAGTACAGAAGATTTAAGATTATCGTTTTTTTGACAAGCCAGGATCATATTCTGGATGTCTGTACTGTCATAAAACATTTTCATTCCTAAAGAATCACTTATTTTGATAGATATTCTCTTTGCATCAACAAGATACCTATCTATTTCATTAAGATCATAGTAATAACTAAAATTATCAAAATCTATTTCCGGACATTTACCAAAGAAAAAATCACAATGCTCTCCATCCTTATTAATAAATCCAAAAGACGGTATCATAGCACCGGAACGTTTCAAATAAACCTGAAACTCATGTATTGCATTATCCAAATCAGTAGTGACAAGCTCACTACCCATAGACGGAAATTCTGAACATTCTTTTACAACATACTGCATAATAATAACCCTCTCTAAGATAATCATTTATTGATTTATATAGCTTCTATTCCGCAATAATAGACTCAAGTACAGTTCCCGATTCCATAATTTTTCTTCGGGTAAAACTAATGCCAAAATCTTCCCACGGTGCTATCACATAAGGAGCAACATGAATTTGATCTAAGTCCTGAATTAACTTATCAGCATCAATTAATCGTCCGTGATGTTTAAGACCAAATTAAGACTTATACACTTCAAAAAGTATTTTTAAGACCGAATTAAGACTCTTACAACCTGTTACAATCGGTTACAATCGGCTACATTAAAACATCCCAAAAATCCAATAAAAATAAGGCTTAGATGCCATAAAACCAATAACAGCAACTAAGCCTATAAAAATGAGACATGGGGGATTCGAACCCCCGACACCTTGATTAAAAGTCAAGTGCTCTACCACCTGAGCTAATGTCCCATATCATGTGCTAAGGAGGGGCCCGCTTGCGGGAGGATTCCTTAGTGCCAAGGATTGCTTGCAATCCAGAATCAATGTGCTAAGGGTGGGTGAAGGGACTCGAACCCTCGGCCTCCAGAGCCACAATCTGGCGCGCTAGCCAACTGCGCCACACCCACCATATGTGCCAAGGATTGACTAATCAATCCAGCGTTTCAAAACAGGGCTAGCTGGATTTGAACCAGCGAATGCAGGAGTCAAAGTCCTGTGCCTTACCGCTTGGCGATAGCCCCTTAAAACGGTCTCGCGAATGGGGCCATGTACAGAACCTATGCTTCGCATACCGTCTGCATAGCGTGCTTGAAGGGATTCGAACCCCCGACCCACGGCTTAGAAGGCCGTTGCTCTATCCAGCTGAGCTACAAGCACGTAAGCGGGTGATGGGAATCGAACCCACGTATCTAGCTTGGAAGGCTAGTGTTCTACCATTGAACTACACCCGCACATAGTAATTTACACATCTGGATTGCTGTAAATACCTTGGCATCACTACTACCATTCTGGATTGAGCCTCACTTATGTTCGTCTCAATCCTTAGCGCTAAGGAATCCGTCGCTTGCAGCGACACCTTATGACATAACTCGGGGTGACAGGATTCGAACCTGCGGCCTCCTGGTCCCAAACCAGGCGCTCTAGCCAAACTGAGCCACACCCCGCCGAAGATATCGCAATCCGCAATCACCTAAAAAAACCCGCAAATATCCCTTTGTGTTTCGTGACGCAAAAGTTATTATATTATAGAAGAATTAGAATGTCAACATATATCTTCACATAAAAACCTGACAAAAGGTACGTCCCCCTGTCAGGTTATTACGTCCTTAAGTTTCTCGCACATGGCCCTCATGGCTTTGCCCCGGTGGCTGATCTTATTCTTCTCCTCGGAAGTCATCTCCGCAGTGGTCTTCCCGTACTCCGGAACCAGAAAGATGGGATCATAGCCGAATCCTCCCACCCCGGCAGGGGCATCCGCTATAAGGCCCTCCACGCTTTCCTGAACCACAAACTCTCTTCCGTCGGGAAGCACGGCTGCCACGGCGCATACGAACCTGGCACTTCTATCAGCCCCGGCCGCATCCGCCAGCCTCTTTATAATCACCGCATTTTTCACATCATAGGGTGTATCCTCCCCCATGTATCTGGAAGAATAGATCCCGGGCTCTCCACCGAGATAGTCCACTTCCAGGCCGGAATCATCAGCCAGAACCACTGCATTGCACATCTTCGCTACAGTCCTTGCTTTAATCAGGGCATTTTCCGAAAATGTACTCCCGGTCTCCTCCGGATCAGCTTCTATCCCGGCTTCCTTCTGGGAAATAATCTCCAAACCCAGCTCACCTAAGATCTCTCTGGCTTCCGTCACTTTATTCTTATTGCCCGTGGCAAATATACATTGCTTAATCATCGCCGATAATCCCTTTCTCGTAAGCCTTCATCACACCGTCAATAATTCCTGCTGCCGCATTTCTCTGGTTATCCGGATCAATGAGCTTGGCAAGTTCCTCCGCATTGGTCATAAATCCTACCTCCACTAAAGCCACCGGCACCTTGGAATTCCTGATTATATGGATATCATCTCCCTTTTGGCACAGAAGCCTCTTGGACCCGAAACTCCTGGTTACCCCGTCCATACAAAGCTCCGCAAGACGAAGACTGGCTCCGGAGGTATCCCGGGCATTATACAGAACCAGAGTTCCCTGCTGCACGTCCTTGTCATCCTTCTCCGCATTGCAGTGAACGCTGATAAATGCGTCTGCATCCAGTTCGTTTGCCAGACTCACCCTGTCCTCAAGAGTGGTAGCCACTTCGCTGGACCTGGTCATATAGACCCGGATATCCTTATCCTCCAAAAGATCCCTCACATATTTCGAGATCTTTAAGTTCAGCTCGGACTCCTTATGCTCTCCCATCTCCATGCCCGTATCCTCGCCGCCGTGACCGGGATCTACCACAACGATCCGCTTATATATCTCACGGGGCTCCTTAAAAGAGACGTACATATTGCCATTCTCATATGAAAGAAATGGTTCCTTAAGCTGGGAAGTCTTAATCTCCACCCTGAGTCCCCGGTCGGAAGCAGCTGCCTCCATAGCTTCTATGCCAGCACTGCTGCCCATTATGGGATGCTCGTATATAAAGTTCTCACTTACATTGGGAATATATATGGAAATGATCCGGTCAATGGCCTCCACATCCGTAGCCACGCCCTCCTGACGGTAGTTCATGGGAAGAGGAATACGTAAGCCTTCACTCAGTTTCTCATCATTATCCTTGGTATTATTGTTGTAATACTCCAGACGCTCCAGGCCCGACATCTGCCTGAACTTCGCCCTGGAAACCGCCATGGCTTCCTGCACGGCAAATATCCAGGCCAGAAAAACCACCGTAAATATGGCAGCGGCCCAGGCGTAATAATTAATCCGTTTCTTAGTCAAGTTTTTGTTCCTCGTTACTTTTCAATATCCTTCGTATATGCCTTCAGGCATATATTACACTTGTAGTTATCCTCTGTGTTTGCCCATACCGAGCCCTGGGGACTTATATATCCTTCACCGTCGGAGATCTCGGCATTCTGTGTAATATCCGTGGATCTGTGCTCCACGGCCACGGGGTGAGAATTACCCGGGGAATCCAGCTCCATAGCCACGGCAAAATGCTCCCCTTCTTTAAGCTCCACCTTATCGATGGGAATGGTGTAAAAGCCCATCATATCCAAAGACCCTGAAGCCACAGGCTCTAACCCCGACAGGTCCACCTCCGAGTTCTCCTTCAGATCATTTAACACGTACAATTTATAGGACATTCCTTTGCTGGTGGCGTAGAAGCCCATAGCCTCAAGGCTGGAGTCCGAATCGGCAGTATATACATTCATTGCAAAGGCGTGCTCGCCTCCGCAGCCCACCTGTCCTACCCAGCCACATAAGTCTGTCTGGTATATGTCATCATAATTATCCGACTCCTCCACGGAGGAATACACCAGATTAGAAGATCCCACAAGGCTGTCATAATATGAAACGTAGAAATATCCCTCTTCTCCGAATTCACTGCCCCAGCTGTTCTGGCAGATAAATGCCCCGTTTCCTTCCGGGGTCTCATTGAAATTCTCCCTGGGATAATCATCGTCCCAGCCTACTATAATAATCTCGTGGCTGGCCCTGCCCGTTCCCGAATAATAATATGCGCTATGTTCCTTATTATAATCCGGGGAATCGGAACCGGCGCTCTTCAGCGTGTTACGTATACTGGTCTCAACGGGTCCGTACTTGTAGATGGAGCGTTTTATCTCTCCATAATCCTTTTCATCTATAAAAAGGATCTCCTGAACATGCTTCACCGGAGAAAGTCCGGAATCCGTCTTTCCGTCATTGTAGGGGTCCTGGTCTTCACTGACCGGCCCCTGCCAGCCTAAGAGATAGGACATTCCCATGGTGTATGCCCCGCCTACATTTATATCCAGCCCGAAGCTGTTATTGTAAGCCAGATGATCCACCGACAACCGGGATGATTCCCGGGGCAGGCCGGCAGCCTCTACACAGGACAAAGCCGCAAATGCCCAGCAGGTTCCCAGTTTCCCCTGATTCTTAACCTCCGGCGCCCTGCCGTAGTCTCTCAGGTCGAATCTTGCAGGAAGGACTGCTTCATTGACATCCTTAGGTGTAACAGAAAGCTTGCTCTCCCCCGCATCATAAATGTAGTCCAGGTTAAGAGCTGCGCAGGTCTTGGCTACCGACAGGTAATATCCGTCTTCTTCCTTAAATACGCTCCTGCTTCCGGCATCTCCCTCCTGAGGGGAAGCATCCATCTTATACTTTCCCCGCTGCAGATGAAGGACATTGTCCTCGTCCATATAGGCGAAGCAATCAAATACATCATTTGCGGAGTCTGCCGGGACCATAACATCCATGTCCCCTGTGGCAAATGCCCCTGCTGCCCTGATCACTGTCCTGCCGTTATTCTCCACCCTGATCCGCTGCTCACCCTCTCCGGCGAAAAGCCTTGCTATCCAGCCGGCAAGGTCCTTCTGCACAGTGCCGATATTCTCAAGGGAGTTAACAGCCTTCCCCAGGTTAATGCCGGCAAAGACAAGCAAGGCCGCTATTGGTATCAATATAAGCAAAAATCTAAATCTCTTCAAAAAAACCACTCCGGTTTAATCAGTTTCGTTTTGGCGGTCTCTCCCCGGGAAACTGATAAAAATATGTCTTTAACATTCCGTTATATATCTTTCGGTTCTTCGCAGCCTTTCGTCCCATGTATTTAGGGGCATCCTCGTAACCGGTGATGACATAAACGGACCAGTCGGAAAGGGCAAATGCCGCTTCACCGAAAGTCTTATACAGGGCCGGAAGCTCCGACCTCTCGGAAAGTCTCTCACCATAGGGGGGATTGGTAATGATAAAGCCGTATTTCTTGGGATGATGCAGATCCGCTACATCCCTCTGCTGAAAATGAATGAGCTTTCCCACTCCGGCAAGATCCGCGTTCCTGCGGGCCGCCTTAACTATCTCCCCATCGATGTCATAGCCCTGAATATCAGTCTCCACATCTGTATTTTCTGAGTCCTTAGCCTCTTCGTAAGCGTCCTTCCATATCCTTTTATCTATAAGATTCTCCCAGGTGCAGGCCGTAAAGTCGCGATTAACACCGGGGGCGATATTCGCTGCCATCATAGCCGCCTCTATGGGAAATGTTCCGCAGCCGCAGAAGGGGTCGACTAAGATCCTGTCCCCCTTCCAGGGAGTAAGAAGGAGCAAGGCCGCTGCCAGGGTCTCGGATATGGGAGCATCGCTTCTGTACTGCCTGTATCCCCGCTTATGCAGAGATTCCCCGGAAGTATCAAGGGCAACCGTAACCTCATCCTTCATGATGGAAACCCTGAGAGGGTATTCACATCCCGTCTCCTCAAACCATTCCACCTTGTAACGGCTCTTAAGCCTCTCCACAATGGCCTTCTTTACTATGGACTGGATATCGCTGGGGGAAAAGAGCTTGGATTTAACAGATGAAGCCTTCTTCACCCAGAACTTCCCGTCCGCAGGGATATAGTCCTCCCAGGGGAGGGTGCGAATACCCTCGAAGAGTTCATCAAAGGTGGTGGCCTTAAAAGCCCCCACCTTAATAAGTATACGTTCTGCACTTCGAAGACCTATATTGCTCCTGGCCAGACCTTCTTCATCCGCGGCAAATGTAACCCTGCCGTCGGATACGGCTTCGATCTCATATCCCAGGTCATAGATCTCTTTCTTTAATACTGCCTCCAGCCCGAAATGACAGGGGGCAACAAGACTCAAATTTGACATAAAACCTCTTTACTCAGCGGTCATAAACAGAAGTCCGAAGGTTCCCGGGCCGCAGTTAACCGCAATAGCCGGAGATGCCTGCTGGAAATAGATCTTCTCAAAGTTCATCTTCTTAGCTATCTCAGCAGCGATCTCTTCTTTTTCTTTATTATTAAGACCTACGTAGGTAACAAACAATATGCTGGTATCTATCTTATTAATAGTGGTAAGGGCCGACGAAACGTATTTCTTCCATGCACCCTCCCTGGTTCCGAAGAAGAAACCTCCCAGGGTAAGCTTGCCCTTCTTCATGGCAAGTACCGGATGGATCATAAGGGCTTTTACGATATCAGCGGTCTTCTTTCCGATCTGCTTAGCTCTTGCCAGATAATCCATAGAATCAACCACGAAGCTTGTATGAACCCGGCCTTTGGAAGCTATGACCTTCTCCACGATCTCCTCGGCGCCGTATCCTTCTTCTGCCAGTTTAGCAGCCTCTAAGGCCAAGAGTCCCTGGCCGCTTGATAAGTGACCGGAATCAATAACGAATACATTGTCAAATGACTTACCTGCCTCAGCTGCTGCATGATATCCCGAATTCTCCATGGTAGAGGAGATGGAGATATGAACAACGTTATTGGCATGCTCCAGCTGCTTTGCAAAAAATGATTCATGATAAGCCACGTCGGGAGCCATGGTCTCAACGTATTTGCTCTCATCTTCCATATATGAAAGCAGCCCGGAAGTCTCTATCTCTATGCCGTCCCTGAAAAGTCCGGCCTCAGTATTGATCATATGCGGAATAACATTGATATGATACCTGTCTGCAAGTTCCTGAGGAATATCCGCAACAGACTCTGTGGTAATAACAACTTCCGCCTTGGCCTGGTGATCCTTGATCCAGAGAGTACTCTCTTCGATGATCTCTCCGCCGCCTCCGGATAAGGTAACCAGTTCTTTGGGAAGTAGCCGCCGCAGCTCATTTTCAAGGGCTTCGCCGCTTACAGGCTTAACCAGATAACCGTCGAAACCTTCTCTTACATAAAGGGCCTTGGTATCCCCACCGGCATTGGCAGTAAGGGCAACCACCTTGGATTCCTTACACAATCCGCCCCTCTGTTCGCGGATCATGTGGAGACATTCTATACCGTCGATCTCCGGCATAAGGTGATCCATGAAAATTACCTGGAACTCAGTCTCAACTGTCTTCTCCAGTGCTGCCTTGGCGCTGGTGGCAGTAACAAGCTTAACCTTGGTATCACGAAGGAGCTTCTCAACAACCATAAGGTTGGTCTCGGTATCATCAACAACCAGAACGTTAGCTTCAGGAGCCTCAAAGCTCTGATGGTAGCTTTCCATACGCAAAATGCTGTTACGTTTGGAAAGGTCAACTGAACCGATGGTGCTGCCGGATACGGTTCTCTGAGGAATCTCTATAATAAAGGTAGTTCCCTTGGTATATACGGAGTTAACCGTTATCTTACCTCCCATAATATCCACCAGCTGCTTAACGATGGATAATCCAAGGCCGGTTCCTTCGATGTATCTGTTCTCGGTCTCGTCCACACGCTTAAATGCGGTGAAGAGGTAAGGAATGCTTTCTTTCTTGATACCCATACCCGTATCGGAAACGGAGTAGATAACCGTAACGTTATTGCTCTCTTCTCTTCTGCACTGGATATTTAATGTAACAGAACCTTCCTTGGTATACTTAATGGCGTTATTAAGCACATTTATAAGGATCTGCTTAACTCTTACTTCATCTCCGAAAAGTTCTCCCGGAAGGTCGGGAGCCACGTCAACCTTAAACTCCAGTCCCTTGTCCTTGGCCCGAATCCAGAGCATTCCCACGATGTCGGAGAGCATATCTCCGGTTCTGTAGGACACCGGAGTCAGCTGCATCTGTCCGGAATCCAGCTTGGACATATCCAGGATATCATTTATCAGGTGAAGGAGCATGTTACCCGCAGACCTGATATTTGCCGCATCCTCGTTGATCTCATCGGATACATTTTCACGTAATATCATCTCGTTAAGACCGATGATGGTATTAATGGGAGTACGGATCTCATGGCTCATGGAGGAGAAGAAACGGTTCTGGGCCGCATTTAATTTCTCTATCTCTTCCTTTTGTTTGTCAGACTCCACGATTCTTTCGTATAGTCTGTATTTTACATACATGATGGTGATACTCATTATCACCCATATAACGATATATATTGAGTAATACTTTACTGCTCCGTATTTTGTTCCGTCTTTAAGGGCCAGTGTTATATAGTAATACAGCACCGTTCCGTTAGACAGAAGGAACATGGTCAGAAAGGCGGATATGGGCATGTACAGCAGAATGGGCATTATACATGACATAACGATAATAAGGGTTGTGTCCATAACCCCTGACCTTATGGAGTCAAGTATGGTAACCACTATGGAAAGTCCCAGTATGGCAAATGTACACACCACATTGGCATACTTTAAGAGCTTATATCTCCGGTCATAGTCCTTCAAAACGTAGAAGCATGCCGCAGAAAACAGAGCCAGGGCTATCCCCGAAAAACCGTAAGCCAGTCTGGACCACATCACCAGTGCTCCGTAGCTTTCCGCAAATATGAAGGTATAGACCATGTGGACTACCTCATATATGGTAAGGGCCAGGAAGAACCAAAAATCAACTTTCAAAGCGGTCTGATAAACATGTTTTTCTATCTCGTGATTTCTATAAAAATATTTTCTCATGGCCTAATCCTCCTCCGGCAAGAACTCTAAAATGTCGTCATTGCCGCCCCCTGCGTCTTCGCCGGGTTCTTCAGGAGCAAACTCCATTACATCGTCATCGGGAAGGAACTCCATAACCTCTTCGCCTTCGTCCTCCTGGGCTGCGCCCTCTTCTTCAGGTTCTTCAAAAGCCTTGACTATTCCTTCAACCAGTCTCTTGTATTCGGCCATAGCTATCTCGTGATGTGACTGAATGAAAGCATCATCCTCCGCCTTAGCCGCATCTTCCAGGGCCTTGGCCTGGTCACTTAACTTGGTGGCGCCTATCATCTTGGATGTAGACTTTAATGCATGAACAACTATTGCATAGTTGGGGTAGTCTTTATTAACACAGAACTGGGCTGCATCTATCTGCTTCTTGGGGCCGTCTCCCGCATACTGCAAAAGCAGCTGCTTGTAGAAGTCTTCATCCTTCTGACAGTAATAGAGACCGGTCTCGGTATCGATACCCAAAGCTGCCACCTGCTCTATGGGAGACAGGGGCTTATCATCCGCCGGTGCTGCTGCCGGTGCGCTCTCTGCCGCCGGTGCCGGTGCTGCGGTAGCCGGTGTCTGTGGAGCAGTCTGTGCTCCCACTGCCCGGCTGCGGATCTCCTCTTCGGTCTCGTAGACATCGTCGCAGAGTTCCTTAGGCAGCACTTTTCGAAGTACACGCTCCAACTCCGAAAGCTCTATAGGCTTACTGATAAAGCCGTCGAAGCCTTCCCTCAGGAACATTTCCTTAGCCGTGCTAACCGCATTTGCAGTCAGGGCAACGATAGGCAGTTCTTTATGCCGTCTTGTAAGGACGGTTCTTATACGTTTCATGGCCTCGATACCGTCCATCTCCGGCATCATATGGTCCATGAAAATGATATCGTAATCGTTGGTCTCGCACATAGCGATGGATTCTTTTCCGGAATCCGCCGTGTATACTTCCATACCGTAACGCTTGAATATACCCTTGGCAACGATATGGTTCATGGGCTCGTCGTCTACTACCAGAGCCTTTACTCCCTTGCACATGAGTCTGCCCACTCTGCGCTCCTCCAGGGAAGGATCCTGATTAAGGAGGGTAGCTACCGGGAAGCAATAGAAGGGCTTAGGCAATACCCTTATCTTAGACCCGGGAACCTGGCGGAAATTCGGATTGGCGATAACTGCCACAACCATCTTCTTAGCCAGTTCTTCAACAAGCTGGGTATTCTCCATGTATTCTTCCTCCCCTACAAAGAGGTGGGTAAGTTCAGTGCTGTCCGTTAATTCACGCAGCTTATCCGGAGTCTCAACCCAGCGCATAACAACGCCAAGGCCCATAACGATATGCTTAACCATAATGTTGTAGTACTCACGAACCTGGAGGTTGGAGAATTTGTCGAAATGGAGGAAGGCTCCGATGTTAACATTATCCTTTGTACTAAGGGACATGCACTTGGAGGGATCCACAACATCCTGGGGTATGGAGACCTTAACCTTGGTTCCCTTGCCCGGTTCGGAGGTAATGATCATAAATCCTCCCAGAACCTTAACAAAGCCCGAAACAATGGCCATACCAAGACCAAGACCGCTGGTGGATCTGGTCCTTCCGGAATTACCCTGGTAGAAATGCTCATAGATATGCTCCAGCTCATCCTGGCTCATTCCTATACCAGTATCTTCTACTTCGATACATAGGTTAACACCGTAATCCTGGGTAACCGAATATATACGAACGTACACGCCGCCTTCCTTGGTGTATTTTAATCCGTTGGAAATGAGGTGCCATAAGATCTTCTTTAACTTGGGAACGTCCGTGATCATCATGGCGGGACAGGCTGCATCCACATCCACGATAAGTTCTAAGTGTTCCGGTTTAACATAACCCATCTCCGTAACAACATCATTTAAAACGGAAGACAGCATATACTGCTCTACGTTAACCGCCAGCTTCTTCATGTCTATCTCGGAATAATCAAGGATATCGCTGATCTGCTCAGCCACACGCTTACCTGCGTCCTTAACTGCGGATAAGTCCTTCTGGATCTCCGGGTTATTCTCTTTTTCTATACATACATCAGTAAGACCTATTACCGCATTAATAGGAGTCCTGATCTCATGGGATACATTTGCTAGGAAATCATTAAGACGGGTGGTAGCCCCCTGGAGAACTTCGATCTCCTCCTTGGAGCGGTACAGGATCTCAGCCCATTTTCTGATGATGATCCTGGAAACCCAGCCCACCATGAGAATAAGGAAGATATGAAGCAGAGTCCTTGAGATCGTCAGGCTGTCGAAGACATAGCCCGCTCTCCACATAGCCACCAGATCATAGGCAAGGATCAGGTAGTAAGTCACCTGCCACATATTTATCAGGGCTTTGACCCCGGTCATGGTAAACATTGTGATGCATGCGGTAATAACACCTGCCAGGTCATATGTACTGGTGAGGTGAATGCCGTAGAAAATGCTGGTTACCATCATTAGAATGGAATAGATCCACAACCTCTGATAAGAGGTAAGAATGTTATGGAGGTGCATAAACCAGCTGCCAAGAACTGCTATGATAATGATAAACACCATCCAGGTTTCCCAACCCATAAGAAATGATTCACCCACAAGGATCGCGGCAAACAAAGAATATGAAATAAGAATCATCAAATGGGATGTTTTAAATAGCGTGTTTTCTCCAATACTTTTGTCCATCAGCCCTGCTCCCTCATATTATAGTCTTTATCCTCGTCGATCAGTTTCAGCATAACATCCGCTATCTCCGGATCGAACTGTGTCCCCTTACCCTTCTCTATCTCGCTTCTTACCACATCCTGAGGTAAGATTCCACGGTAGCTTCTCCTGCTGCTCATGGCGTCATAAGCATCTGCCACCGCGATGATGCGTGCTTCTTTGGGAATATCCTCCCCTTGAAGATTATCCGGATATCCCCCGCCTCCGTATCTCTCATGATGCCATCTGGCACCGTTCTGAAGTCCCGGCTTGCCTCCTATATTCTTTAGTATCCGGGCTCCCATAACCGGATGATTCTTGATCATCTCGAATTCTTCATCGTTAAGTCTGGCCGGTTTATTGATAACCGCATCCGGGATACCTATCTTTCCTATATCATGAAGAAGTCCCATAAGGTAAATGTCGTTCATCTGGTCGTCGGAATAACCCAGACGGCCTGCGATATCCATGGAATACTTGGCTACACGTCTGGAGTGACCATTTGTATAAGTATCCTTGGCGTCGATGGCGTCGGAAAGGGCCATGACGATATCGATGAAGAGTCTCTGGTTCTCTTCCACCCTCTTATCTACTTCTTCCTTAAGATTATGTTGGAGTTTGATAAGCTCTATGATATGACGGACACGAAGAGTAAGAACCTCCGGTACGAAGGGCTTCTTAATAAAGTCCATAGCCCCCAGTGCCAGACCGTTTCTCTCTGAATCTTCGTCTTCATTTGCCGTAAGGAATATAACCGGGATCTGCTCGTAGGGAGTCTTAATCTCCTTCAAGCGTCTCATGGTCTCGAAGCCGTCCATCTCCGGCATAAGAATGTCAAGCAATATAAGATCCGGGAAATTACCTCCGCTGATATAGTCAAGAAGTGCCTGCCCGCTCTTAAGCGCCGTAACACGCATATTGCATTTACTAAGGATATGCCCCGCCATTTTAAGGTTCGAGGTATCATCATCCACAACAACAACCCAATCCGCCATACTCATTTTCTCCTCAAAATATACTCATTTGATAAAATTACACTTTAGCTGAATTATTATACACCATAAAATAAATCAAGACAAGAAAATATGACAAGGGGTCAGACCCCTTGTCATAAAAAACCTGACAGGGGGACTGACCCCCTGTCATATTATTTAAAGAAGCTGATGCTTCCGCCGCTTTCCCCGCCTTTATCCACCAGTTTGTAATACTTAACGATTACAACTGAATTATCGGGAAATGACTGGGATTTTTTAAATGTGTCGCCGTTTACCGTAATGCTGTCCACCTGACCTACTCTGGCCTTGTGGGCAGTGTTCACCGGGTCTGTTGAGACCTTGAGAAATCCGGCCCGCTTAAGTTCATCCACCACTTTTTCGTAGTTTTCACTGATTCGGTCTTCGGGACCGAAGGGCATCTGGATCATTTTCTCCTGCTTACATCCCCCAAAGACAAACAGGACTAAAACCAACAAAAACGCAATAATTCTTTTCATGGCACTCCTCCTAATACGGGATAATCTTCTCCGGGGGAAGATTCATCCTTATCATATCCTCCAGTATTTTTCCCTTAACCGGCTTAGACAGATAATCATGAAAGCCGGCAGCCAGGTACATCTCCCGGGCCCCGGAAATGGCATTGGCCGTCAGAACGATGTATACGGTGTCGGAATCGGGATCCTGGGCCTTAAGCCGCTGGAGGGTTTCGATACCGTCCATCTCCGGCATCATATGGTCAATAAGCATTATATCGTAATGGGCATTCTTGGCTTTCTCTATGGCCTCCGGCCCCGAAAATGCTGTGTCTATCTGCATCTGGGTGCGCTTAAGTAACTTGGTGATAACGTTTAAGTTAACCCTGGTATCGTCAACCACCAGCAATCTGGCCTCCGGTGCGTGAAAGAGCTCGTGGTAGGAAATGGCGCTCTTATGATATTCGTTATAAGTTTTGGAATAGTCCCCTACACCGGTCCAGTCATTAACCAGCTGCCGCAGGGAGAAGGAAAATGTAGAGCCTTCACCGTAGACGCTTTCCACCTTAAGTTCACTACCCATAAGTTCCAGGAGATTAGTGGTTATGCTCATTCCCAGGCCGGTTCCCTCCACGGTTCTGTTGCGGTTCATTTCCAGCCGGGTAAAGGGAATAAACATATCTTCCATGTCCTCGGGCTTAATGCCGTTGCCCGTGTCTCTTACGCTGATGTTTAAGAAAATGTGGGAATCATCCTCTTTTGTATACCCGAAATTAAGGGTAACAGACCCGCTGTCCGTATACTTCACCGCATTTGTCAGGATGTTTAATATACACTGGCGGATCCTGATCTCGTCTCCGGTAAGTATGGAAGGAATGTTCTCGTCCACCTCAACGATAAATTCCAGGTTCTTTCGTGTGGCCCTATCCTTTATCATGTTGCACAGGTCATATACCAGAATACCGGTGCGGTAATGGACAGGAATAATCTCCATCCGGCCTTCCTCGATCTTGGAGAAGTCCAGAATATCGTTAATTATGGTAAGCAGGGTATTACCTGCTGAGAAGATATCCCCGGCGTATTCAAGGATGTCCTCCTCCTTGCTTTCCCTAAGGATCATTTCATTCATGCCTAAGATGGCGTTAATGGGGGTCCTGATCTCGTGGGACATGCTGGCCAGGAAGGCAGACTTGGCCTTATTGGCATTCTCGGCGATCTCCCTCTGGCGGGTCAGCTCTTCGGTATACTGTACATGCTCCGTAACGTCAATAAGACCGTACATGGTACCGATGGCAGTCCCGTCGTGTAAAAGGGACCTTTTTTCAGGGGTAAATATCCGATCCCCCCGGGTAATGGTCTCCCCGGCTTCTATGGTCTTGTCCAGGTCTGCAACAACCAGGTCGGGAGTCAGTTCCAGCTCCGGGATGATCTCCTTTGCTGCCTTATTAAAGTAGTTAACGTAGCCGTAACCGTTGAGGAAAATGATTCCCTCGGGAAGCTCCTCGATGAGGTTATCCTTTGCCATGCCCCGGGTATCAAGCAGGTTGAATCTGAAGATGGAAATAACGATAAATACGGAGCACAGGGCATTTCCCAGGTTGGTAAAATCGTATTCCGGGAATAGTTTCAGGAATCTGGGCAGGAAGAAGGCCAGCTCGCACAACATGGCCAGGGTCACGAAGATAAGCCTCCTTCTGGAAACGGCATTTCTTTCTTTTCTTATGGTAATTACAAGCATGCCGATAACGACGAAGGCATAGACAAGTACAGCGCCGAAATATATGTGGTGCCAGATGCCGTTGCCGTGATCAAGATAGGGCACGATCCCGTCCTGCCTGTAATTCATATATGTGTAATATAGGGTGTGATGGCCGGACGTAAGAATGATCAGCATAGTGGCTATGTGAAAAAGGGACAGGCCCCGGACGATGACCTTGGGAACCTGGACATTGCACAACTCAGCTGAGAACATAAAAAGTGAAAATGCGATCCATACGTTACCTATATAGGCTATCTGCCAGCCTTTTATAAACATATCCTGGGATGTAGCCTGGATCTCCACCAGGTATCCGGCGTTACAGACGAAGGTTGTGACGCAATCCAAGAAAAGCCAGGCGTGAAGCCGGCTGTTCCATTTTTTAAATACCAGATATCCTTCAAGAAACAAGACGAATAATCCGATGTACTGGATTGCCACTAAGTATTGAGCCATAATACCTCCCCACAGGTATCAAATTATTACTACATATTATAGCAATTTTTTGTCAATTTTTCAATAAAAAGAGGTGACAGGGGGTCAGTCCCTTTGTCAGCTTTTTTATGACAGGGGGTCAGTCCCTTTGTCATGTTCTTGATTTTTTTTGCGAGATGGGAGATAATAAAGAGGATTTTTAATGTAAGGAGTGGTATTTTATGGCAATGAGACTTGTAACACGATCTGACTTTGATGGTCTCGCATGCGGCGCTTTGCTTCTGGCAGCCGGGATTATCGACCACTGGACATTTGCACATCCAAAGGATCTTCAGGATGGCCTTGTTGAGGTTAATGAGAATGACGTTCTCGCAAATGTTCCCTTCGTTCCCGGATGCGGATTATGGTTCGACCATCATTCAAGCGAACATGAGAGACTTGAGTTAGAGGGTAAGTATAAAGGGGAGAGCAGGATTACACCCTCATGTGCCCGTATCATTTACGAGTATTACGGCGGCAAGGACAAGTTCCCGGGCTTTGACGATATGATGGAAGCTGTTGATAAAGTGGATTCCGGTAATCTTACTGTTGATGAGATCATGAATCCCACGGGATGGATCCTGGTAGGCTTCCTTATGGATCCCAGAACAGGCCTTGGTCGTTGGAGACAGTTTACTACCCCTAACTATGAGCTCATGGAGAAGCTTATGGTAGCCTGCAAGGAGAAGACTACCGCCGAGATCCTTGATATGCCGGATGTTAAGGAACGTATAGAGGTTTACAATGAGCAGACCGAGAAGTTCAAAGAGATGGTTAAGGCTCATACTACCGTTGAAGGCAACCTGATCATTTCAGACCTTCGTGGGGTTGATCCCATTTATACAGGAAACAGATTTATGATCTACAGCATGTATCCCGACCAGAACATTTCCGTTTGGATCGTCAGCGGAAGAGGCGGCAAAGGATGCTCCGCTGCTGTAGGATACAGCATCATTAACAAAACCGCCACATTAGACGTAGGAAGCCTGATGTTAAAGTATAACGGCGGCGGCCACAAGAAGGTAGGCACCTGCCAGTTCTCAGATGATGCCATGGCCACGGGACTGCCGAAGATGCTGGATGAGTTGAAGAAATTAGCGAATGCGTAAATAAGCTGACAGGGGGACGTACCTTTTGTCATGTTTTTGTGAAACAGAACATTGTTTTCTTTTTCTATCGAAAACATGACAAAAGGTACGTCCCCCTGTCAGCTTTAATATTCATCCAGAAAATTATGCCGTACCCCGTGCTTCTTATACTCGATCACAGTATCCACGTTAACATTCTCCACGCTCTTGAAGATATTTGATTCCACAAAGGGATTGTCCTCTTTAAGTTTCGCTATGAGTTTCTTGGTCTCTAACCGCTTCGAGGACGTTGTTCCATCTTCATGACATGTGGAACAGGTCTCTGTAAAATGACAGGCACACTGGAGAAAATGTAATTCATTGTAATCCCGCCAGGCGATTATATCCTTCTCTCTGATGAGATACATGGGGCGTATCAGCTCCATTCCCTCAAAATTCGTGCTATGAAGCTTTGGCATCATGGTCTGTATCTGGGCGCCTTGCAGCATTCCCATAAGGATAGTCTCGATCACGTCATCATAATGGTGGCCCAGAGCGATCTTATTACACCCCATCTCCCGCGCCTGATTATAGAGATGGCCCCTTCTCATTCTTGCACACAGGTAGCAGGGGTTCTTATCTATAGTTTCTACCGCATCAAAGATAGTACTTTCGAATATAGTAACAGGAATCCCCAGAGCCCTTGCATTACTTTCAATCAGCTCCCGGTTCTCCTTATTATAGCCCGGGTCCATCACCAGATATTTCAGTTCAAAGCTGCACTGTCTGTGCCTCTGTATCTCTTGAAAAAGCATGGCCATAAGCATGGAGTCTTTTCCGCCTGATATACACACGGCAATCCTATCTCCCTCTTCTATAAGCTTATAATTCTTACAGGCCCTGGCAAATGGAGTAAAGAGCTGCTTATGATATTTTTTACGGATACTCTCCTCTGCCTTTTTACGCCTCTCTTTATCATGGGAACCTTCAGCCATTAGCCTGCTGACATATCCTATATATCCGCCTTTTAAGCTATAGCATTCCCGACCCTTAAGAGAAGTCTCATCCTCCATCTCCCCGGTGCGCTGTCCCTTTTCACAAAAAAAGACCAGCTTCTTATCCCCTGGTATCTCTAAGAGTTTATCCTCTATAACATTTTCTTCGTCTTCAAAACTAATGGCTATAGAGCCCGGAATGGTTCCAAACTCTCTAAGGCTCTCATCCCTGATATCTATCAGTGCATAAGAGCCTTCAGTTAAAGCCTTCAGTTCTTCATAGGTTATTTCTTTCATCATTCCCCTATTATGACAGGGGGACGTACCTTCTGTCAACTTTTCCCTACGCCTTCCCTTGTATGGAAAATGATCCAAGTCTCACCTTAGACGGATTATTTTCTTTCTCTCCTGTAAGATCATCTTAAGTTCTTGAAATGTTTAAGGGAGGATTTATATCATGAACAGAATAATTATGTTTCTGGGTGCCGCATCGGTTGGAAAAACTTCCGTAATCCGTGGTATTGTACCCTATTTGAAAGAAAAAAATGCCTCTCCCTGCCTGTGTAAGATAGATTGTCTCTTCACTAATGATTCCGAAATCTATGAAAAGCTTGACGTTCCCTATGTGGTTGGATTAAGCGGTGATATTTGTTCTGACCATTTTCTTGTATCTAACATGTGCGAGCTCTGGGATTGGAGGGAATCATTAAAGTGTGACACTATAATTATTGAAACTGCCGGACTTTGCAACAGATGCTGTCCAGCCACCGAGAGTACTTTAAGCATTTGCGTTCTCGATGCCACATCAAGTTCGAGGCAGGCGGAGAAGCTGGGGCCCATGGTGACTTTGGCCGACATCATTGTTCTTACAAAGATAGATATGGTTTCCCAGGCGGAACGGGAAATCCTGATATGGAATCTGTCCCGGTTGAATCCTTCCGCAAATTGCTACCCTGTGGACGGACTGACAGGCTATGGCATTGAGCTGCTGGGAGATGCCATTATGAATTCTCAGCAGGTGGAAACATATGAAAATGACGTGCTGCGCCATACCATGCCAAGCGGGGTGTGCTCTTACTGCATCGGGGAGAAACGAGTGGGAAGCGCTTTCCAGCAGGGCGTTGTGGGAAAGATAAGCTTCTAAGGAGGATGCCATGAATGAAAGTATAAGAATTCTGCCCGGAACCGACAAAGAAGGACGCCGGGGATTTCCTTAAGAAGGCAATCATCTTCGATATGCCTATCCAAGGTATGAATGCAGTAAAAACGGGACAGGCTGACCTGGCTCTAACACCCTCCATTTACGCGCTTCGAGCTGACATGAAACATGAATTTGCCTATCCCTTAATTGACGGTACCATTGTTCTTCCCTCATTTGCTGCTGCAAGAAACACCCTTGATTATGGATTGGCTGTAAGGATTCTTTCCATGATCTTAACTAAAGATTTTTGTAACTTTTTTGTTAATTCCGGGGATCTTGTGTCCGCCGTTGAAGGAACAATGGAAAACAGGTTTCCCGCACTGGCAGATAGTATTTATCGCTATCCTGCAGGTGAGTGGTTTAACAGCATCACCCCCGTAGACTTCTACAAGGACTACTGTATGACAGGGGGACGTACCTTTTGTCAGCTTTTACAATTCAGATGCATTATGAACCAGCTTTGCATCCACTGATGCCGCACCCTTTAATGAGGGGGAGAGCTTCTCTGCGGTCTTGCCGATGCCGCTTCCGCCGGATGTGGCAAATGCGTGTACTGTTTTACCACTCCAGTCATATCCTTCCGCAAATGTGTATATTACTCTCGGTGCCTGACCGTACCAGATGGGGAATCCCACATACACGGTGTCATACTGGTCAAAATTCTCAATCTTACCGGAGACAGGAACGTCCTTGCCACCCATCTGCTCCTTGTTACATCTTGAAAGGGGATTCATATAATTAATATCTGCCTTGCTATAGGGCTTCTCGGGAACGATCTCAAAACAATCTGCACCGATCCTTTCCGCAAACTCCTTAGCTACCTTGGCTGTATTGCCTTCCGCACTGAAAAATGTTACTAAAGTTGACATTGTTATTCCTCCATTCTACGAAGCCAACTCTAAAGGCCTCTTGCTTATATTTGACTCAATTATATTTTATAAAATGTATTTTGTCAATAGGTTTTTTTTATCACAAAAAAACCTGACAGAAGGTACGTCCCCCTGTCAGGTTTTTATTATTATCTGATAGATGGCCTCATTTTCCTGCGAGGGCAGCTCCCAGTTCATACGCCTTCTTGCATTCCAGAGGAAACACCTCTTCATGCCTCTTCTGCCGGGCCTCGGGATCAAACAAGGTCCATGGCCAGTCTGTCTTGCCGTAATCCTTTAACTGCAGGGTCTCCCCGCTTACCAGAACATCGCAGGGTCCCACAAATGAACTCAGGGTCTGCTGATAACTATTCATCAGGTCGGTGTACATGTTATCCGGTGCATTACTGGTCATGATAAGAAGTACCGGAACCGGATGCGCATTGCAGCAGGGATTCTCCCTGTTATAGGTCAGATTCTGGAAGATCAGGCGCTCATACAGAGCCCTGAAGGATGCCGTCACGTTAGAGAGATAGTTGGGCGATCCAATGATAAGGCCGTCCGACTCTCTTATGGCATCAAGGACAGGTGTAAGTCCGTCTTTGCAAATGCAGCGTCCCTTGTTCTTCTCTTTCTTGCATCCAAAGCAGGATATACATCCCGTATACCTCTCAAGTTTGAAAAGATCAAATCTTATGATCTCTGCGCCGGCGTCAGCGGCACCACGGGACGCCTCGGTTATAAGCGTGTCGGTATTCCAGCCTTTCCTAGGGCCGGCATTGACTGCGATTATTCTTTTTCCCATGCGTAATACCTTCTTCGATCAGTTAAACTTTAAAACCTGTTTATTTGCCGTCCGGGAAGCTGGTGAAGCACTTATTCTCCACTTCGGGGTAGCCGTATTTTTCTTTGGCGTCAGCAAAAGCTTTGATCATAAAGACCATGTTCCGTGCCAGATTCCTCATGGTCTGAAGGCCCTCCAGGTCCTTCTTCACATCTTCAGCGGAGAAGCCGTGAACCTGGTTCCAGTATGTGGATGAGGCCAGGGGCATGCCGCTGATTGTAAAATATTTGTTGAGCACATCAAAGCTGGCGGTATTGCCGCCTCTCCTGCAGCTGACCACAGAAGCTCCGACTTTCATATGCTTTGAAAATAATGTGCTGTAGAAGAGTCTGTCCATAAAGGAAAGGATGGTTCCGTTGGGAGAGCCGTAATATACGGGGCTTCCCACAACGAGCCCGTCGGCAGCCTCGAACTTCGGGGCCACTTCATTTACAAGGTCGTCAAAGACGCACTTTCCTGTTTTACTGCATTTGCTACAGGAAATGCATCCCCGGATCTCCTTGGACCCAACCTGTATAAGCTCGGTCTCGACTCCTTCCCCTTCAAATACACTGATCATTTCATCCAAGGCAGTGGCCGTACATCCATGCTGGTGGGGACTGCCGTTAAGTAAAAGAATCTTGCTCATTTTTCTTCCTTTCAAGGTTTAGTGGTTTTACAGAGACTTGGCAAAATCCCTTACCTCATTTAATTTTGCTTCAGACTTGTTCTCGTCGCCGTTAGCTGTGATGATGCCAACTGCCTCCAAGCCTGTATATCCGGTATATCCTTTGAACTGAGCGATGGCTGAGTCATATACTCCCGGTGAACCTGATGATAACAAGAGGGCTGCTTTCTTAGCCTTTTGAGGCTTGCCGATGCAGTATACCCTCTGGATAGCTGCTTCCATCTGAGCGGTCATGGCAAAGTAGTAGATGGGGGATGCGAAAACGACCATGTCCGCTTCCTTGTAAGCGGGAAGGATCTTCTCGATATCATCCTTCTGCACGCAGCTGCCTTCGCCTTTGGTGTGGCAGTACTCGCATGCCAGGCAGCCTGCGATCTTCATCTTGCCTACCTGGAGCACCTCTACCTCATGGCCTGCTGCCTTAGCGCCTTCACAGAAAGCGTCAACCATAGCTGCAGTGTTTTCTTTTCTCGGGCTTCCGTTAAAAACTGCTATCTTCATATTTGGCCTCCTTTAAATATGATAAATATAGTGTTCACGTATAGATTACTTGGTTCTCCAAAATTATTCAATCCTTAATTCATATAAAAAGCCGTTACTTCTTTCATTTCCCCCATTTTCCCCTGTCATCTTTTTTATTCTTCCTGTAATATATAGATAGTAACGTCGTGTATATAGGTGAAAGGAGGAATACTCTTCATGGAGGATGAAAAGATAGTTGAGCTCTACTGGGACAGAAATGAGTCGGCCATAGATGAATCTTCGAAGAAATACGGTTCCTACTGCACCTCTATCGCCGTAAACATCCTGTACAACCCGGCAGATGCAGAGGAATGTGTGTCCGATACCTGGCTTAGGGCCTGGAACGCCATGCCCCCTCACAAGCCCTCCGTCTTGTCTGCATTTTTGGGAAAGATTACGAGGAATCTTTCATTTGACCTGTACAAAAAGCTCCACCGTGAGAAACGGGGCGGCCACAGCATAGATCTGGCACTGGAAGAGCTGGAGGGGATGGTTTCCGGAAATGATGACCCGGTCCATCACTATGAGGCTGCAGAGCTTTCCCGGGAGATAGACGCATTTCTCATGGGGCTTCCAAAAGATAAGCGGTGTATGTTCGTCAGGAGATACTGGTACATTGACGGCTTAGGTGACATTGCAAAACGTTTTGGAATAAGCGAGAACAATGCGGCCGTGACCTTAAGCCGCATAAGAAACAGTCTCAGATCTTACCTTCTTGAGAGAGGTTACAGCATATGAAAAAAGAAGAATTGTTTTATGCCCTGGGGGATATCGACCCGGGTATCGTTAAAGAAGCAAAGGATTATAAAAAACATGGGAATATGCGGTGGACAAGGTACATAGCCGCTGTGGCCTGCGCGGCCATCCTTTTCGGCGCCCTCGTAAACATCCCCACCCTTAGGAAGGATCGTGTGGAGGATGTACCAAACCCGGCCGTATCAGAAGTCATCTCTGTCAAGGCACAGTACCCTAAGATCACCGAGAGGGAGACCGGTTTCGAAGATGTTGAGTACAACGGCCCCATGGAGTGGATGAGGCCTCTCGAACGCAATAATGATACCGCATCAGCAAATAAGTCCACGGTGGAAGGCGGATACACCGCCCTTATGAAAGAACTTCTGGCCTCAGGGGATGAAAATACAGTTTGTTCTCCCCTTAACATCTACATCGCCTTGTCCATGCTATCTGAGATAACTGACGGCAACACGAGGGCTCAGATTCTGGCTGCCCTTAAAGCGAATGACATAGAATCCTTAAGGAAAAATGTGTCCGCCCTCTGGCAGAGCAATTACGCCAATGATCCTTCATTTACGTGTCTTCTGGCTAATTCTCTCTGGCTGAACAGCGACGTTAAATATAATGAGAAGACCCTGAAGCGCCTGGCCGGTGACTACTTTATCTCTTCATTTGCGGGCACTCCCGGTTCCGAGGATTTTGATAAAGCCCTGCGGGAGTGGACTGACGAGAACACCGGAGGCCTGCTCTCGGAATACACTAAAAACATGTCCATAAAGCCTGGCACGGTCCTGGAGCTCCTATCCACCATTTATTACAAGGCTCAGTGGGTTCATGATTTTTCGCCGGACCTTACCAAGAAGGAATCTTTCCACGGTGTAAGCGGGGATTCTTCCGTGGAAATGATGCATAAGACGGAAGTGACCAATATCTACAAGGCAAAGAATTTTTCCTCTGTGGGACTTAGTCTGTACGAGAGCGGAAGTATGTATTTCTTCCTGCCAAATGAGGGAAGGGACTTGAATGCTTTGCTGTCAGACCCGGAGGTTATGAAGGCCATCCGGTTCGATGAGGCGGATAAGAATAACATCCGGGCTGAGGTTGCCATGTCAGTCCCGAAATTCAAGGTATCCTCCAAGAGCGATCTGATGGATTCCTTAAAAGCTCTGGGAATAAGGGATGCTCTCGATCCCTCTCTGGCTGATTTCACCCCACTTACTACCGAGAAAAAGGGACTTTACCTGAGCAAGGCGGATCATGCCGCCCTGCTGGAGATAGACGAAAAGGGCGTGACCGGCGCAGCTTACACGGAACTTGCCATTACGGAAGGTGCTCCTGTCTCCGACAGAAAGGAATCATTTGTCCTTGACCGCCCCTTCATGTTCATGGTAACCGGCCGGGACGGCTCCGTCCTCTTCTCTGGCATCGTCCGAAAAATATGACAAGGGGACAGTCCTTTTGTCAGGTTTTAATATGACAAGGGGACAGTCCTTTTGTCAGGTTTTAGAATTCATAAAGGAGACTCTATGCGAAAAAATGCTATCGCTATCATTTTCATAATTGCATTTATTCTTTCAGCACAAGGATGCAGCAATGCCGGAAATGCACAATCCTCATCCCCACAGACAGCCACAGAGACTGCAGGGGAACCGGCAGAGACTACCGTAACCTCTTCCGGCACCTACGGGGACCTTTCTGTAATCATTCCGGAGTCATGGGATGCCACCGTATGTACAGAGGGCAGTGATAAAATGATGTACGGCCTTTACGGCCTTATTCTTAAACCGAAAGACGCTTCCAAAGGCCAGATTGAGCTCTTCTGCGCTGATACCTTCGGTGTATGTGGCACGGGTCTCACCCAGAAAGAAATGACCCTGGCGGGTTACAAGGCTCACATGGGAACTTATCACGAAAGTAAATACTGGGACTTCGTAGTTTTTACAAATAAAAAACCACAGATCGTGGCCCAGCATACTGACTGCAGCAGCTGGACCGATGACATGTGGAATAATGCCATGAAAATACTGGATACGGTAAAACTGGAATAACCGGATATGACAAAAGTATGACAAAAGGACCGTCCCTCTGTCATAAAAAACCTGACAAGGGGACAGTCCCCTTGTCATGATGCGTATTCCTTCTTTATTTGGATAAAATCATTTATGGCTGAAGAGAACCGGTCCATTACTTCCGATGCCCGATACATCCCGTTTTCACCGGCCTCAAGCCCCTTAAGTTTAAGGTTGTATATCGCCGGAGGATTTTTCAGGTCCAGAATGGGCATTTCCCGGAGCTGATCTGTATTTTGATATACCAGGTCCAAACTTATATACTCTTCCCCAGCATTATCTGTCCATTTGCTAAAAACAAGCTTGGCGCCTATGGGCGTCTTCTTTTCTATTGACCCCGGTAAAGCATAGTCCTCCGCGCCCAGCGCCGACAGGACGCTTACCAGGTTGGAATCATGGCCGCAGAGGAAGGTAAACTGCCGGCCTTCCATGCTCATTTCCTCCTTCATTTCCTTAAGGAGTGGATGGGCTACATTTGCCGCCACCAAAGGTGTTTTAAAGAGGGCATCCTCATAGACATCCTTTATCTCTGCTATCTCCTGCCAGTCCTTTTCCGACAGGTCATGTCCAAACGCTGCCTTTTTGGTGTCAGGCTCCTCGTAATACTGCAGGATAAGGGCATCACTGATCTGGCAAGCCAGCTTCAGAGAACCGGTGAGCGCCGGCTCCTCCCCCTCTTTGAAAATGAATTCCGAATCCCTTGTGGAAAACCCCGAATATTTACCATTTTTATAATCATCAGAAGATTTAATATCTATAACATCCTCAATCAACTGATAATTATCATTCAAAGCTCCGATAACAGGGTCAAACTGCCTGTGAATCTCCCTGCCCGCTTCCTGCGCATATTTATCCGTCGCAAATGTAAGAACAGGGTTGAAAACCGGATCCATGGTATCAAACTTGGTGTGATACTCCACGGCCTTATTGTCTACAGGCAGGAGCCCGGCCGAAAAGAATCTTGCCGTGGAAATGGTCCTCTGCTTGGAATTTGCGTATATCCTTACCGCATTTTCATTCGGATGATAGTTCTGTTCAAATACCCCCTCATTTTCAAGCCATTTCCTGAAAAACTGGCCCATCTCAGTCTCCAGAATTCCGCCCCGGACTGAAAGCTGGCTGACCTGCGACGACCATTCGAACCATTTATGAGGAGTGATGTTATTAAGGGCAGAACCTTCTGTGGAAAGGGGTGCTCGTATATTGTGTCTGCTGAGGACAACGACCTGTTTTAACGTGTAACCTTCTCTTGAAAGAGTGTCTCTGACGTTTGCGTCAGCAGGGCTTTCTGTCTGTGGGGACAGTTCAGTTGCCACAGAAGTTCCGGGATTCGATGGTGAATTATCACAATTTGTACATCCGGTACCCGCCACGGCTATCATGATCAAGGATAACGCAATTGCAATGTATTTTTTCATATCGCCCTCCACTTTTGTAAATTTTATACTTTACATTATCTTACATTTATGTTAATATTGCTTCGAGGTGATTATAATTGTCAAGAAAACAACGTATACTGTCCCCCACCGGTTATTATCATATTGTAACCCGAGGAGTAGGACAACAAATTCTTTTTGAAACCGATGAGGATTATTTATTCTTCATCAATAGACTTCAAAAATGTCAGGAAAAGGATCCCTTTGATATAATGGCCTACTGCCTGATGGAAAACCACATACATATGCTCCTTCGGGTCGATGAGGGTTTGGATCGAATAATGAAGCGCATTTTAACCAGCTACGCTTATTATTATAATTCAAAATACGAGCGTTCAGGGCATGTTTTTCAAAATCGGTACACCAGCCAGATTGTTGAAACAGAAGGTTATCTTCTGGCCATTGTTCGGTACATCCACAACAATCCTCCCAAAGCCGGAATTTGCTCCAGAGAAGAGTACCCCTGGAGCAGCTGGCATGAATATATTGGTTTCAGCAAGCTTACCAACACCCGTCCAATTATTGAACTTGTAGGCGGCAGAGAAAGCTTTTTGCAATTCAGCAAACTCCCTGATGATAACAAATACCTGGAAGCTGATGAAAGGCAAAGGATCTCTGATACCAAGGCGAGGGAAATAATATGTAACACCCTTAATTTGACCAGCGGGACGCAGATTCCATCGATGAACCGTGTTAAGAGAAATGCTGCTTTACGGTTGCTGAAAAAGAAGGGACTATCCGTCAGACAGATGGAACGACTGACCGGAATCAGCCGGGGGATAATTCAATCCGCCTGCAAAAAAACCTGACAGGGGAACCTGACAAGGGGACTGTCCCCCTGTCACAAAAAACCTGACAAAAGGACTGTCCCCCTGTCACATCAATACAATTTTCTGTTATCATATCTGATTTTTTTCGTATTCTGCGGATAATGTCTGCAATATGTCCCTATGCTATGATTTAGTTGAAGAACTTAATAAGGAGGAGGGACTAAAAATGAGTGTTTCAAAATTTATGGAAGTAGCAGCTAATCGTGATTATTCCAAGGAATGGCAGGCGCCGGGATCATTTCCCTGGGTGTTTCAGAGGCCTAAGCCGCCTATCGAGAGCCGGCCTATAAGCGTTCGGGAGAATTACATCCGCTGCGTTAAAGGGGAGCAACCTTACTGGATGCCGGCTTACTTTTATGAAAGCAACATCGTCTGGCCGGATGCCATGGAGGAGCATCCTGTTCCCGAGGTAGACGGTTATGACTGGTGGGGAGTTTATTGGACCATGGCTGAGGTCGCAGGGGGGATGATCACTAAGCCGGGCACAAGGACCATTTCCGATTTTGCCAAATGGAAAGAAGAGTTGGAATGGCCGGATTTATCAGTTGTGGATTTCGAGACTGACGGAAAGAAGATATCAGCTATGCTGGATCCGGAACGTCCCCACATTTATGAGTGCGTGGAAGGCATATTCGAACGGCTCCACGAAATGATTCCCTTTGATGAATCGCTGATGGCCTTCTACGAAGAACCGGAGCTTTTAGAGGAATTCTTCCAAAAGATGGCCGACTACAAGATCGAGAGTTGTGCCAAGATTTTCAATTATTACGGTCAGGTAGACGGTGTGCTCTACCATGATGATTGGGGAACCCAGCGGGCAGGTTTCTTCTCAAATGAAATGTTCAGAAAGCAGATCATGCCCGCCACATCCAGATTCCTCAAGTTTGTAAAGGATTCCGGCAAATTCATCGAGCTTCATTCCTGCGGAAAGAACATCCAGTATGTTCCGGAGATGTTGGAGATGGGTATCGATATGTGGACGCCGCAATTCGGCATAAATGAACCGGATTATCTCCATGAGACTTACGGCAAAGTCATGACTTTCTGCTTCTCGGTTGACATCGCCCATGAGGATGACGAAGCTGAGATTCGCAGGAAAATGCGGGATTTCGTGGATCATTTCGGTGAAAACGGACGTGTTATGCCCTGGATCATGACTGATATGAGCGACCCGAATCAGGAAGCCATAGCAAGGGACGAGCTGTATCATTACTCCCTTGAGTATTACAACAGACTCTATAACCGCTAGAAGGGAGGCAAATAAATGACTCCCAGAGAGAACTTTTTCGCTATTTACAACAGGGAACAGCCCGATGCTTACATCGATGCCATGTCGGCTTTAGAGATTCTGCCCGACCCCATTCTGATGGGAGATATGGTTCCCCAGGACGGCAAAGAACATCCCGACAGCTGGGGCGTTACGTATTGCTTTAAGCCCGGAGCTCCCGGCCAGCATCCGGTTATAAATGATTCAAATGTAGTTATAAAAGATATCGAGCATTGGAAGGATTATGTCCATTTTCCACCTACAAAAGGCCTGGACTGGACTATAGCTAAACAGGTTGAAGCCGGAGTGGACCGAAGGGAAAAGCTGGTTGCCATTATGTTTGGCGGCGGCCTCTTTGAGAGGTCTCATTTCCTGATGGGAATGGAAAATGCCCTGGTTAATTACCTCGAATACCCTGATGAGATGAAAAATCTCCTCCGCCATGTGAAGGACTGGAAGATCTCTTACATTGAAGAGATGGCAAAGGAAGTGCGACCGGACATCATTTTCTTCCACGACGACTGGGGCTCGAAGCAAAATGTCTTCCTGCCTCCGGATGTGTGGAGAGATATTATAAAACCTCTGCAGTGTGAGATAGCCGAAGCAATCCATGCCAACGGCATGATCTATATGCATCACGCCGATTGCATCTGCCAGCCCATCGTAAATGACATGGTGGATATCGGCATCGATATCTGGCAGGGGGTTATCGCCCAAAACGACATCGTAGCCATCCAGGAGGTCACCGGAGGCAGGCTTGCTATGTGCGGAGGCATCGACGGTCCTAAGGTAGATCTTGTAGGGATAAGTGAGGAGGAGATCCGCGCGGAAGTGCACCGGGCATTTGACACCTATCTACCCCGGGGCCGCTTCTATCCCGGCATTCCTAACGGGGTATGCTTTAACGAATGGAATAATTCCATCATTCAAGACGAGATAATTCGATACGGGATTGAGTACGCACAAAAAGAAAGGACAGGACAATCGAGTAGGAGGCGGTGACTAACCGCCGTCCTCTCACAACACCGTACGTACCGTTCGGTATACGGCGCTTTCAATAGTTGACGTGCACGGACTGATAGGCTGTGGCTAAATCATAGAAGCCACTGTTTATCAGTCTTTCTTTTGTCATCGCCATGTTGACTGCGACTGTATGTGTGGTAAACCAATATCCACGCCGACTGTTTCCAGCTATATGCGCCAAGTCCTCGGGTACGCCCATCTTTAAGAGATTGTGTACTTTAGTCTTTGGCTTCTTCCATTGTTTCCAGATACACATACGTATTCTGTGATAGAGCCACCCATTGATTTCGTCTATGTTGTTCTTCATGCTTGCTATACCGTAATAGTTAAGCCATCCTCTTGCATATACCTTGATTTTCTCAAGACTAGGCTTGATGGACTGCACAGACTTACGGGAAGATAAATCTTTCAGCTTTGACTTGAACTTCTTCCATGACTTTGGATGAACCCTGACATAAATGCCACTTCCGTTCCTTCCCAATGCAAAGCCAAGGAATTTAAAATTTCGGATTGCAAACACGCCGACAGTACGGCTTTTCTCTCGGTTGACTGTTAGCTTCAATTTCTCTTCGAGATATTTCGTACTGCTTTCCAAGAGTCTCTCTGATGCCCTTTTGCTTTTCGCTAGAAGAACGATATCATCTGCATATCTTACACATGGTACGCCTCTTTTTAGAAACTCTTGGTCAAACTCATTGAGGTAGATATTCGCAAGAAGCGGAGATAGATTTCCACCTTGCGGTGAACCTTCCTCTGTATCAATGACCACTCCGTTTTCCATTACCCCGCTTTTCAGGTAGCGCTTTATTAGTTGAACTACACGTTCATCCTTCACATTTCTTCTGAGGAGATTGATAAGGATTTCATGATTCAAGGTATCGAAATACTTTGATAAATCCAAGACTACTGCAAAAGTGTAACCTTGTTCTGCGTATTCTTTTACCTTCTGTATAGCGTCCTTTGCGCTTCTGTTTGGGCGATAGCCGTAGCTTCCTTCCGCGAGCAATGGTTCATAGATTGGCACTAACTGTTGAGTTATTGCCTGTTGGAGTGTTCGGTCTATCACGGTAGGTATGCCAAGCTTACGCACACCTCCATCTGGTTTTGGAATCTCAACTCGCCTGACTGGCGATGGAGTATACTTACCGCGGTATATACGGTCAGTTAACTCCTGCTGATGTTCCTTAAGGTACGGAAGTGCCTCTTCGATAGTCATTCCATCAATGCCTGGCGCTCCCTTGTTTGCCTTGACTCTTTTATACGCTCTGTTAAGGTTGTCCTTATACAGTATCGCTTCCAAGAGCTTCGGCTGTGCACTGTCTCTTTCTTTCCATATCCGATTGAATGACCTAAGCGCTTTCGCATACCCTTCGTGTTCCGCACTATCTCTTTGCGAACAGCCATTATTATCAATGTTTTCTGCCATTAACAGTCATTCCTCCTTTCTCGGTCATACTTAAGACTCCTATTGATTCGGTCCTTCAGTTAGCATGTCCATGTTTCCATGTCCATATCCCTACTATGACCTCTGCTGACTTCTGTGTGTTCAGCACCGCCTCGTTTCCTTGTACGGTGGTTACTCCTTTCAGAGCGTTTCACACAGACCTCCCTAGGTACCACACGTTTCTTCCTCTCCATCCATCTGCCTCATTTATCATGCATGATTCCGTGTAGTTATTGGGCTTCGACTTGTAATGCAGCCTTACCCTCATGCATAACCTCGTATGAGATTTCTGTCCGTCAGACCAGAGATTTGCCCGTGGGTTAGTATGTTCCCCACATCCAGCTTCCTTCAGATTCCGCCTCACGACGGACACCCTTGCCTTCGGCTATATCCTTCCCACTACCGGGCGGATTCGGGACTTTAACCCGTTAGAAACGTGCGCCGCTAGGCGCACATAAAAAATGGCAGGGGGTCTGTCCCCCTGTCATACTCAACAAGTTTAAATTCTAGCATTGTAATCAGTGATAATATGGTATAATCCTATAAGCTGAATATTTTAATACAGAAAGGATTATTATCATGGATATGAACATTGTTTGTCTTGACTTGGAAGGTGTATTGGTTCCGGAGATCTGGATCGCTTTTTCCCAGGCCAGCGGGATACCGGAGCTTAAGAAGACCACCAGGGACGAGCCTGATTATGACAAGCTTATGAAATTCAGACTGGGAATCCTTAAGGAGCATGGTCTTGGACTCAAGGAAATTCAGGATACCATCGCTAAGATCGACCCCATGCCGGGGGCAAAGGAATTCTTAGACGAACTGCGGACCATTACCCAGGTCATTATCATAAGCGATACATTTACACAGTTTGCCGGACCTCTCATGTCGAAACTCGGCTATCCCACTATTATGTGCAATACTCTGGAGGTAGCTGATAACGGCGAGATTACCGGATATCGTATGCGCTGCGAGAAGTCTAAGCTCACCACCGTAAATGCGCTCCACTCTGCAGGTTTCGAGACCATCGCCGCAGGTGACAGCCACAACGACCTGGCGATGATCAAGGCAAGCAAAGCCGGATTCTTATTTAAATCAACCGATGCCATTAAGGCAGAGAATCCCGATATTCCGGCATTTGAAGAATACAGCGACTTACTTAACGCAATCAAAAAAGCATTATAAAACATGACAGGGGGTCTGTCCCCCTGTCATATTTAAGGTGCCGGCAAAAGGGGGATAAAAATCATGGAAATGTCAGTAGATCTGTTTGATAGTATTATCAACACCTCTCAGGATTGTGTATTTTGGAAGGATAAAAACAGAAGGTTTTTGGGGGTTAATCAGGCCTTTCTTGATTTCTACGGTTTCGAATCGGCAGATGCGCTCATAGGAAAGACCGATGAAGATATGGGCTGGCACTCTGACCCGGAACCCTACAAGCAGGATGAACTTCGGGTTCTTTCGGGCTTCAGCACCTATAAGGTCCAGGGCAAATGTATCATCCGTGGGGAAGAACGGGATATTATCGCTTCAAAGAGACCCTTATATGAGGGTGACAAGATCGTAGGTCTGGTGGGCAGCTTCGTGGACATCACGGATGTTATCAACCGCAGCAACAGTTTCGACAGAGCTCAGGTCCTGTACTCATTTGACAAGCTCCGCAGATACTCCTATTTTGACAAGCTGATAGATGAGATAAGCCTGACAGAGATTCTTGATCCCCTGACGGGTATTCTGTCCCGTACCTACGCCATGAAGTTCGTCGACTCTTTGATCATGTCTGAGACACCCTTCTCATTTACAATGATTGACCTTGATAATTTCAAATATATAAATGATACCTTCGGTCATGCCGCAGGTGATGAAGTTCTGCGTACAGTTTCAAAAAATCTGGCCGCCTACACTGACGGCTTTGCCTTAGCCGGGCGCTTCGGCGGTGACGAGCTTCTGCTCATTGACCTGAAGCACACCACCGCGGCTGATAATAATGCCTTTTACAAGAAAATGTACCTGGAGTCTGATGTGCTTCGTTATCATATGGAATTCGAAAACGGGAAGGCCTTTATCACCGCCACCGCAGGCTGCGCTTCATTTCCGTCGGATGCCGATAACTTCTCTGATCTCTTCGGCATGATAGATAAGATGCTCTACCTGGGAAAGAATAAGGGACGTAACTGTTTCACCGTATATGATGAGCAAAAGCACAGCGATATAGAAATATCCAAGCTTGCCCGGAGGAACATTTTCAAGGATATGCACGACCTCCGGCTTAATATGGACAGCGCAAATGGATTTGAGAACAAACTTCTTGCTGCAATGCCCATACTTACCGATAGCCTGAAGGTCAAGGATATGTACTACGTCTTAGGGGATGGAAGGATGAAAGCCGCTTCAGACAAGAGCTTCGACGAAGATGCTTCAGATATCCCGAAACTTATGACTAATGACGTCTTTTCGGAAAACACCATGGAGACTGTAGAGAAGAAATCTCCCCTCTTATATAAAGCCCTTAAGGGCCATGGCTTTGAGTCAGCTCTCATAGTAAGGATAAGAGACGGGGAAGACGTAACCGGATATCTGGTATGCGCAGCTAAAAGAAGCCTTAGGATATGGCAGGAAAACGAATGTGCACTGCTGTATTACCTGGCAGGATTACTATAAAAAAATGATCTTATTTGTACGAAAGTGTCTTATAATAATGTAGTTAACAACAAAATGAGCAAAAATACCAAAATCGTAAGAATTAAAGGAGACCATATGAAAGAGAAGCAATATGTTCGCCTCTGCCCTCCCTGGGCCTTTCGGGGATGGTACGGCCGTCCCGGAGCAATAATGGCAGAGTCCGGACCGAATAAATACCGCCCTCCCTTCTTCTATGACAAGGAAACCTTCGAAGTGCTTTTAAAGTGTGACGGCGAGCATATTATCAATACCGGGGAACTAAGTGAAGCGGTTATAAAAAAACTGGAGGGCCTCTTTGACCTAGGTATTCTTGCAAGTTCGGATGACCCTCAAGAACCCCTTGAGTCTTTTCAGCATTACAAATCCTTCGAATCCCGCTTTATTGAAGTGGTTGAGTGGGCCATCACAGGAAAATGCAACTTAAAATGCAGGCACTGCCTGGTGAATGCTCCTGACTATCACAGAAAAGACCTTTCACCGGATCAGTGCATAAAGATCATAGACCAGCTCCATGACTGCGGAGTGCGCCGCATAGAACTTACAGGGGGAGAACCCTTCATGCGCCGCGACTGGTCGGAGATAGTCAAAGGTCTTTCGGAAAAAGATGTTATTATAACAGATATTTTTACAAATGGATTGCTTGTTAATGACAAGGTTTTAGATATCTTTACTGAATGCGGCCAGCGCCCCCGATTCCAGATAAGCTATGACGGCTATGGCCACCACGACTGGTTAAGACAGGTAAAAGGTGCCCAGGAGGGGGCGGAAAAAGCAATAAAGCTTCTTAAGGCCCGGGGATTCTATGTCTCTGCATCCATGTGCTTAAACAGGCGCAACAAGGACAGTTTAAGGGATACAGTGCGCAGGCTCTCAACCCTCGGGGTGCAGAAGTTCTCGGTAACTCTTCCCCTGGCTTTAGGGGAGTGGCAGAACGCAGGGGATGAGGTCCTGACCTTCGAAGAAGAATGGGAGATCTATAAAAAATATATCCCTGAATACTTTAATGACAACATGCCCATTGATTTAGAGCTTGGGGGTTACTTTACCTGCCCGGCCGGAAGCAAGGACTACTCCATTCCTTTCGAGAGAAAAGCCCTTTCGGAGCCGGCTCTGGAAAAATGCCGCTACTGCATAGAAGGAACTACCAGGATATTTATAAGTCCTGATGGCATAGTATATCCCTGCATGGGCTTCTCGGAAACGGTTCTGAAGGATAAAATGCCCTCTCTCCTTAAAGAGAGCCTTGCAGACATCACCAAAGACTCCTCTTACAGGAAGATGGTAAATACCACCCTGAAGGATCTTAGGGACGCCTGCAAGGACTGTGCAGACTGCGAGCATTTCCCGGTCTGCCGGGGAGGCTGTATGTTAAACGGAATGACCGCAGAGGGAAACTTCCTGGTCCCCGACCCCTCAGCCTGCTATTTCTACAAAAATGTTGGCATCTCCCGGATCCGTGAATTTCTCGAATGAGCTCCCCTCCGGTCTTACTCCGGTGCGGGATAGGACCTCTCCTACACTTTTTACGGGAATTATGGTGAGGTTTTCTTTTACCTCATCTGCCACATCTATAAGATCCGGCTCATTATCCGCCGGTATAAAAGCAGTCTTTACTCCGCTTCTTAAGGCAGCCATAAGTTTTTCCGGGAGTCCTCCTATAGGCATCACAAGGCCCCTTAAGGACACTTCCCCTGTCATGGCTATGGTGGGATCCACATCATTTCCCGTGACTAAGGATGCGATAGCCGTGGTCATGGTTATTCCTGCAGAGGGACCGTCCTTGGGAACGGCACCGTCCGGAACATGAATGTGGAGGTCATTTTCCTCAAACAGCTTAGCTTTTTCCGGGAAAATTGACTTCACAAGGCTTACGGATATCTGGGCTGATTCCTTCATCACATCTCCCAGCTTTCCCGTTATTATGATATTGCCTTTTCCTTTTGTCAGAAGGGTTTCAATATAAAGGATCTCACCCCCTACCTGGGTCCATGCCATTCCCGTAACCACTCCGGCTTTCTGCTTATCCGGCACATTTTGTCTGTGTACGGGTCTCATATCCAAATCCGTTCGAAGCTGCTCCTTTGTAATCTCAACCTTCTTGTCGGGATCCTTTGAGAGCATCACTGCCGCGCCACGACACAGGGAGTCTATTCTTTTCCTGAGTCCTCTGACCCCTGCTTCCCTGGTATATTCTTCTATAATGGTTTCAAGCACTTGGTCTGATACGATCATTTTTTCTTCATCAATACCCATAGAGGACATGGATTTGGGAAGAAGATGCCTTCTTGCTATCTTTAATTTCTCCTCCGGAGTATAACCGGTGAAGCTTATTACCTCCATACGGTTTAAGAGGGGCTCCGGTATGGTATCGACACTATTTGCCGTGCAAATGAACATAACGTCCGAGAGGTCATAGGGCACGTTCATGTAGTGATCCGTAAAGGTATTATTCTGCTCAGGATCCAAAACCTCCAAAAGAGCACTGGCCGGATCTCCGTTATAGGATTGAGACAGCTTATCCACCTCGTCCAAAACCATTACCGGGTTGCTGACTCCGCTTTTACTGATACCGTCCATGATCCGCCCCGGCATAGCTCCTATATATGTCCGTCTGTGTCCCCGGATATCTGCTTCGTCCCTGATACCGCCCAGGCTGACTCTTACGTACTTACGTCCCAGGCTTTTGGCTATGCTTTTACCTATGCTGGTCTTACCCGTTCCGGGAGCTCCCACAAATAAAAGAATTGACCCCGACTGCTTCCTTTTTAGGTTCATTACTGCGATCTGCTGTATGATCCTTTTCTTAACCTTATCCAGGCCGTAATGATCTTCATTAAGGATCTCTTCCGCTTTGGAAAGATCAATAAACTGGGCTGTTTCCTTCTTCCATGAAAGACCGGTTACAAAATCCAGGTAGTCATAGAGCATTCCGGTCTCCGGGCTGTTCTTTCCCTCCTGCTTCAGCCGGGAAAGCATCTTTCTGGCTTCCTTTTCGGCCTCTTCATTCATTCCTGCTTCAGATATGCTCTTCTCGAACCTTTGAATATCCGTCAGATTCTCGGGATGCATCTCGTCCAGCTCTTTCTGGAGATATTCCATCTGCTTCTTGATGGCAGACTCCCGGTACATATCCTTGTACTCCTGCTCCTGGGCAGAAGCCGCATCAGTGGTGACCTTGGCCACCTCTACGAATTCCATAACGGTCTTTTCCATAAGCTCCATCCGCTTACGTCCGCTGTCTTCGGCTAAAATGAAGTATTTATCTTCATTTGAATTGGATATCCAGTAGGACATGGCAGCTGTAAGCTCACCTACAGTATTCATTGAATCAACAATGGAGTTAAAAAATCCGGCATATTGGAAACGGGAAGACAGGTCCTTTACTTCTTTTTTCAGGCGTTCCAGCACCCGCTCTTCTTCTGCAGGATCCACGCTGTCCGTATCCGGCCGCTTGGAAAGAGACAACTCTATGTTGTGGCGGCTGTCGATGGTCATCTCATCGATGGTGACCCGGTTACCCACCTTAACAACGATATAGCCGTTGGCGCTTATGCTGCTGATAAAGCCTGATACACCTATGGGGTAGTAGTTATCTTCCGTAATCTCATTTCGCTTCTGATAATACCTGGTCTGGAAAAGCACAACCCGATCGTCCTGGATGGCATGGCCTCCCAGGCTGGTGAATTCATCTGTTCGAAAATAGAGACTGCCCTCGGAAATCAGCTGTTTATTGTACACGGGAACTACCTGCATATTACTTGCCTCCTTCTTCTTGTTAGCACTTAAGTTCGTCGAGTGCTAATATCATTTAAAAAATAATAGGGAAAAAATCCCTAAACTTTGACATGTGTCTAACTTATGGAATAATCCTACCACCAACTTTGACATATGTCAATGTTTAAATTATAATAATTCCATAAAATGACGGGAGAAGTATTAAATCATGTATAACGGCTGCAACAAGACGGCATTATCTTCACAAAATACCATAGCAGAAGGGTTCTACAGACTGCTTAAAGAAAAGGACTATTCCAAGATCTCCGTAAGCGAGATATGTAAGGAGGCGGGGGTATCCAGGCAGACCTTTTATTCTTTATTCTCCTCCAAGGAGAATATCGTAGCCTTTCTCCTTTATAAAGAATATGCCTTTAATCCCACCAAAGATTGCGGATGTACGGATAATCCCACTCTTGCCGAACTAAGCAGGGGATTCGCCGCATTTATAATAAATAAGGCTGATTTTATAGAGCTCCTGGAAAAGAACAAGATAATCTTCCTTATGCAGGAAACCCTCTTTCATGGCTTCGAGTGCTGCAGGTCAGGCCTTGATAAAACTGATAAATACAAGGTTCCTTCTGACTTAGCCATCGACTTTATAGCTTCAGGTCTGACTACCATAGCAAAGCATTATGTCAAGAACAGATCGGACTACCAGGGCAGCCGGCTGGAGGAGGTCATTTTTCAGCTGTTCTCAGGAGAATGCGGCATAGACTGATAATCTGTCAGGCTTTTTTCCAAACATACAAGATTTATATCAGAAATGCCGCTGAAAGTTCCGGATACGATCCCTCTTTCTTCATAGCCCAGTTTCTTATACATCTTACGGGCTCTGGCATTCCTTTCATTGGTATCCATCCGAAGCTTTGGGCTCTTTTCTTCCAGGGCGTACTTTTCATAAAATGATACAAAGGCCTTGCCGTATCCCCTGCTGCCCTTCGCCGGGTCAACAGTTAAGGTATGAAGGACCATTACTTCTTCATCCTTTGCAGCATGGACCCAGTCTATCTGTGCATACTGCCAGGGCTGAATTCTGTTTATTATGGCACTGGCCACCACGCATCCCTCATCTTCCATTACAAAGAGATCCTCCCGGGACAAGGCTTCTGCGGCCGTATCCCTGGTTGGATATATATCTCTTTTCCACCCGGACGTGGTCCTGCCCGCTTCTTCCTCACCGTGTACCCGATCATATATCTCTTCTATTCGGTCTAAATCATCTATAAAAGCTTTTCTTATTATCATTTTCTTATCTCTTCGTCCTCGTTATTATGGGCCTTAAAGCACGGCAACTGCATTAACCCACATGCATATAAGCAGCATCCTCACTGAAATCCGGCTGGTTAGACACGAAGAGGATTATGTCGGAAGAAGTAGCTTCCGGATTGTTTTTTAAGTAGTTCAGTAATTCTTTCTGTCTGGATTCCTTTTTCTCTGCATAATGAAGTATACCGGATACAAAGTCGTAATATGAATCCTCGACATTGTTCAAGAGCTTTGCTAATTCATTCATTAATCCACCCTCCTTACATCTTTACGTCCTCACCTGCTCTTCCTGTCCCGCTTCTTAACGGAATATCCGAACTTGCCCAGCTTCTTACCCAGGCCGTATTACTCTCCATGGGAATAGGTAATCAGACCGGTCTTCTCCAAAGCAAACCGCCCCTTATCATCCATATATGCATCATCCACAGATACTCCTACAACTTTAGCGATAAACATGTCATGGGAGCCTAGTTCTTCGATCTTAGTAGCCCTGCACCAGATATTAACCGGGCTCTCTTCTATAGCCGGAGTCTCCATCAGGTCCGAGTAATACTCATGCAGGTTCATTTCCTTAAACTTATCATAGTCTCTTCCGGACCTTACCCCGCACCAGTCGCAGGCCCGGGTCAGCTTCTCCGTTACCAGGTTGATAACGAACTCCCTGCTCTCTAAGATTATGTGATGGGAATACCGGTCAGGCCGGACTGATATAGACACCATAGCCGGGTCGGAACAGACGGTTCCCGCCCAGGCAACGGTAATTATATTAGCCTTCTCATTCCCGAACTTGCAGCTTACCATAACAGCCGGTACGGGGTAAAGCATATTCCCCGGCTTCCATAATTCTTTGGACATTTTCTTACAATCCTCCGCTTAATCTCTGCCCGTAATTATCGGTAAATGTACCCGCTGCGATACGGATCAGGTCTATAAGCCAGCCAATGCCGAATAACCCTACGGTGAGCAGGTAGAGTATTCCCATGCCGATCTTTCTGACATAAAAATAATGTACTCCCCAAAAGCCGAAGAAAAAGCACAGGCCGAATGTCACCCATTTATTCTTATCCGAGATATATTCCGGCTGTACATTATATGCATACCGGGGCGGTTCCCCTGCCTGACCATCCGTCGTATAATAGTTATTAATGATCACGGTCTGCTGTTGCTCTTCTACCTTCGTTCCGCAATATTCGCATATATTATTATCAGTTATCTCTGCACCGCAGTTAGGACATTTCATGGTGGTATCTTCCTCCTAATGTTTATAAGTATAACATATAGGCGGATTAATTTCATTTATATATGAGCCCCGCTCCATGATCCGTCCCAGCATTTCCTTAAAGGCATAAGTTCTTCGAATCTTTCTTTTAAGCATGCGATCATCAATATAATAATCGCAGGTGATCTTCCTGCTGTTATTCCTGTACTTGGCTATAGTCTCAGGAATATTATCATTAACCGCGTCAAATTCCAGGCCGTTATCCCTGCAGAATCTGACTGCGTTCTCTAAGTCTTCTCCCTCCCTGCAGGTCCACAAGATGAGCTTATCACCCTTTTCTTTTCTCTTATTCAGATACTTGATCAGTCTCCTGTTGGGTGGTCCGCACTCCGGCCATTCTCCCAGACTGATGGTTCCGTCAAAATCTACACCAATGATCATACCCTGCCTCCTTATTTATCTTCCAAAAGTTCTTGTTAAGGTCTTGTTATGTCCATGGTAGCAGGTTACAAGTCCCATAAACTCCCCACCGTTCCCCCTTGCCAACCCATACCCCGTATAATATAATACGAGTAAAATATGTGACATAATCTTTGACGTCAGAAAGGGGTATGGCATTGGCTCAGGCAAAAGATCGGGATTTTAAACGTCTCATCATTTTTAACATATCTGTATTGATATTCTTCGGAATCCTTCTGTTAATAGGAACTTTTTTTGACGAAACTATTTCCCGGGGGATTTACTCTCCTGATAACCTTATCGCAAGAATGATAACCACTCTGGGAACGGTCCCCTTCTTTTTCATGGCCGTTTTCTTTACAGGATGCCTTCTGGAAAGGGTATTCCACTCCGGGCTTGGCAAAGGAATCAGATATGCTCTCTCCGCCCTCTGCAGCCTTATGGGGTTGGTTGTAGGATATTTCGGGGTTGGTTGTAGGATATTTCGGTGTTGGCGCATTTCTGGATCGTGACTGCCTTGGCAGTTTCTTTCCCGTACTGGATCGAAATACCCCTGTTATAGCTGTCCTGGCCATCGTGGCTACTCCTATACTCCTTCGCCTTGGATATCTCATGGCCGGGACCACGGATGATAAGATGCTGGTTAGACGGATCATAGCTTTGCTGATCCTTTTGGACCTTTCTTATCTGGCACTTTATGAATTCAAAAACGTTTTTCACCGCCCCAGATTCCGCCTGGTCGCATTGGGTTACGATGGTATAGGCTATACTCCTTGGTATACCCCTTTTCCGGCTTTTCAATCCTTTATAGACAGCCTTGGGATAAATGCGACGGAATTCAGGTCATTTCCCAGTGGACACAGTATTCTCAGCACATCCTGTGTCTTTACCTTTCAATCCCTAAGCTGGTTTCCCAAGTTCAAGGGCAAAGATAAGCTTGCTCTCGGAGCCGCCGGACTCATTTTCGCCATAGTTATCATGTTCACAAGAGTTATCCTTGGGGCCCACTATCTAAGTGACGTCAGTGCGGGAGCCATGATCAGCACCCTGCTTGCTCTGGTCTACACCATAGTTCAAAAACAGATAATCTTCTAATATTTATAGAACAATAATCCGGGACGGCGCTGGTTGCCATCAATTTGATGAAACCAGCGCCGTCCCTCTATTTTCAATGTCTTTATCTACTCATCATTTTTGATATGCTGTGCAATGCTGATGGAATAGCCTGAGGGTGATACCATCATGGTAGCTCTGGATGAGCCTGTATCGGTAATCTTCTCACCCTGGATATTGGTAAAGCCCTTCCCTTTGAGCATCTCATATGCCTCGTCGAGATTATCCACATTCATTCTGATAGTAGATATCTCCGAATCGGCCTGAGTTACATCCACATGAAATACCTTGCCGTCCTCATTCTCATATCTCATACGGACTGAGGTGATGTCTTTGCCATGGATCCCTGTCTTGGTGTGACGTTTTTCAAATCCCAAAGCCTCAAACAGTTCGATCACGGGTGCCGCATCCTTGGTAATGATCAACGGATTAAATGATGTAATCTTCATAATAAGTCCCCCCTTATGGTTAATTAGAACAGTAACAGGGTTATTATACCGCGGATTACAAAAACAGGCAACTCCGCAGCCTCATTTTCAATATATTGTTACTATTCACAGGAACATCCCACTCATGCGCAATCATCCTGCACGCTCCCTTGTCAATTCATGCCCCTGTATAATATAATACGGATAAGTAACCAGACGTAACTTATATTCGTCGGTGCCGCTTCAGGCACGACACCGATAAACGCCATGCCTGTCGTATATAATTATGAAAATAAACACCATAACACTTCCCGGCGTATCCAATGCCAGAGACCTTTGGGGATATCCTGCCGGTAACAGACAAATAAAAAAAGGGGTCCTGCTTCGAAGCGGCGAACTCTGCCGCGCCGAAGAGCCGGCCATCTCTACTCTGAAGGATGAATACCACCTTCAGAAGATCTTCGATTTTCGTATGCACGACCGGATAGCGGCGACTCCGGATCCTGAGATCCCGGGAGCTGCTAACATCCCTCTTCCGGTTATGGAGATGGCAGATTTCGCTACCATGCTTGAGGACCCCGCTATGGTGGACAGATATATGTCAAAACTCCACGACAAAGACGCTGCTTTTGAAATAGCCTATGAGTACGGCCTCCTGGGGCCCAAGATGTACGGTTTGTTTCTTCTTGGCAAAAGGGGAATTAAAGCATATACTGACTTCTTTCGGATCTTACTTGAAAATGAT
>Ga0256407_10000486_pt1 | contig 94570 bp, 84 predicted proteins | sample RumenRJG_04DNA_FD_193489 | JGI IMG/M metagenome (GOLD analysis project Ga0256407, IMG submission 193489) | Bovine rumen microbial communities from Lethbridge, Alberta, Canada - RJG_04 | ecosystem: Host-associated > Mammals > Digestive system > Stomach > Rumen | place: Canada: Alberta... | reverse complement strand
ACATCAAGCTGCCCGACGGCGTGGAAATGGTTATGCCCGGCGACAACATCGACATGGAAATCACCCTGATCACCCCCATCGCTATGGAGCAGGGACTGCGCTTCGCTATCCGCGAAGGCGGCCGTACTGTCGGTTCCGGCGTTGTGGCTAAGGTCATTGAGTAATCAAGTCAGGAGGGATCCCTAATGGCGAATGCCGCACGTAACAAGGTTTGCCTGGCTTGCACTGAATGCAAACAGCGCAACTACAACAACATGAAGAACAAGAAAAACACCCCGGATCGCATTGAGCTCATGAAGTACTGCCCCTTCTGCAAGAAGCACACGACTCATCGCGAGACCAAGTGATCCAACATCAATTGATGCTGTGAGGATGTGAAAAAAATGTCTGAAGTCAAGAAGGCGGCTGAGAAGACCGAAAAGGCCGTGAAAAAGGCCGGAGAAGGAAAACTGAGCAAGATCATTGCCTGGTTCGCCAATCTTCCCCAGAAAATCGCCAAACCCTTCAAGAACATGTACTACGAGCTGAAGAAGGTCACGTGGCCCAGCAAACAGAAGCTGATCACGTACTCCATCATCGTGCTGCTCTTCATGCTGTTCATGGGTGTTGTGATTGGTCTGCTGGATACCGGCGCAAGCGCTCTGATCAATCTGCTCATGTAATCCAAGGAGAAAAGACATGGCTGAAAACAAGAAAGAGGCCTGCTGGTATGTAGTGCATACCTATTCGGGCTACGAGAACAAGGTTAAGGACACGCTGGAAAAGTCCGTCGAGAACAACGGCATGCAGGACCTGATCCTTGAGGTTCGGGTTCCCATGGAGGAAGTTGTCGAGATCCGGAACGGAAAGCGCGTCAAGAGCACCCGTAAAGTTTATCCCGGTTATGTGCTGGTGCACATGATCGAGACCAGCGAAAGCTGGTACGTCGTGCGGAATACCCGCGGCGTAACGGGCTTTGTGGGTCCTGACTCCAAGCCGGTTCCGCTGACGCAGGAAGAAGTCGACATGATGCTGAACACTGAACAGAGCAGCGTGGACTTCGGATTCGCCATTGGCGAAAACGTCCGGATCCTGTCCGGTCCTCTGGAAAATTTCAGCGGTGTAGTCGAAGATGTCGACACTGTACGCGGCAAGCTCACGGTCAAGGTTCAGATGTTCCTTGGCCGGGAGATGCCCGTGGAAGTCGATCTCGACCAGGTCGAAAAGGAAAAGTAAGCATCACTCTTTCGGGAGGGATGCGGACAGTGGGAGGAAGCATAACGCTTCCGCTCTACCACAATTCATTATGGAGGTGCCACTCAAATGGCAAAGAAAGTACAGGCTTACATCAAGCTGCAGGTTCCTGCCGGCAAGGCAACACCCGCTCCGCCGATCGGTCCCGCCCTGGGCCAGCACGGCGTGAACATTCCCGGTTTCTGCAAGGAATTCAATGACCGGACGGCCAAAGAAAACGGCCTGATCATCCCCGTGGTGATCACTGTTTACACCGACCGGACCTTCACCTTCATCACCAAGACGCCTCCGGCGCCCGTGCTGATCAAGAAGGCACTGAACCTGCAGAAGGCCAGCGGCCGCCCCAACAAGGAAAAGGTTGGCCAGCTGACAAAGGAACAGGTTCGCAAGATCGCTGAAACCAAGATGCCCGACCTGAACGCCGGCAGCATCGAAGCCGCCATGAGCATGGTGGCCGGAACCGCCCGCAGCATGGGCGTGACCGTGGAAGAATAACCTGCGATCGCACTGCAACCGGGGCAAAGCCCCTATACAATGTGGGAGGACAAAGAGCCGCTAATACCACACGGGAGGAATTATTAACATGAAACACGGTAAGAAGTATTCCGACAGCGCCAAGCTGATCGACCATCTGAAGCAGTATGACCCCGAAGAGGCCGTTGACCTGGTTGTGCAGACCGGCAAGGCCAAGTTTGATGAAACCGTCGAGATTTCCATCCGTCTGGGTGTTGACCCCCGTCACGCTGACCAGCAGGTCCGCGGCGCGGTGGTTCTGCCCCACGGAACCGGCCGGACCATCCGCGTGCTGGTTATCGCCAAGGGCGACAAGGCCAAGGAAGCGGAAGAAGCCGGTGCCGATTATGTAGGCGCTGAAGAAATGATCCAGAAGATCCAGCAGGAGAACTGGTTCGATTTCGACGTTTGCGTTGCCACCCCTGATATGATGGGTATGGTCGGCCGGATCGGCCGTGTGCTGGGCCCGAAGGGCCTGATGCCCAACCCGAAGAGCGGTACCGTCACCATGGACATCGCCCGGGCTGTCAACGACATCAAAGCCGGTAAAGTGGAGTACCGTCTGGACAAGACCGCTATCATCCACTGCCCGATCGGCAAAGTTTCCTTCGGCAAGGAAAAGCTGCAGGAGAACCTGAACGTCCTGATGGAAGCCATCAACAAGGCGAAGCCCGCCGCCGCCAAGGGCACCTATATGAAGAGTGTTTACCTCTCCAGCACCATGGGCCCCTCCGTGCGTGTGAACCCGCTGAAGTTCTGATTGGCATGAACAAAAGAACCGGATCGAAAGATCCGGTTCTTTTTCTATATAACAGGCAAAGAATACAGAACATATACGGTTTTGCACCATCCGGGGGAATGAAAAGGAGGAAAGGAACGTTTGTTACAGGGACAGGAATCACCGGGAAAAAGTTCTTCCCGGACAAAGGGAAAAGGAGGAAAAGGGGAGAATTAATAAAGGTTAACGGTTTTTGTACGTACAGAAACGGGGAGAAAAGCATGAGACTGAATCCTTTGCGGATCGAACAGGCAGCCGGCGAGGAAGAGTATGCAGCCGGGCGTGAACTGGAGGAAGCGGGCCGGGTGAAGGTCGCGGAACAGGACGGAATGCGGGTGAAGTTTACCGTAGCCGGACAACCGCCGCAGACCGTGACACTGGAGCGGGATCTCACGATCCGCTGCGACTGCATGACATTCGCCCGGAAGGGATGCTGCCGGCACGCTGTAGCGGCGTGGCTGGAGGCTGAACGCGCCAGGATACCGGAGAGCATGCTGCAGAAATCCGCCCCGAAGCGTGCGGAAGAGCTAACAACCCTGATTCTCCGCGAGATGCCGGCGGAAGCGAATGTCCGGACGGAAGTGACGCTGGCACTGCCGAAACCCACGGGCGAGGGCAGGCAGATCCAGATCGGGCTGCGGATCGGATCGGAGAAGATGTATGTCATGAAGGATCCGGCCGCATTTCTCGCAGGAATGGAAGAAGGCCGTTCCATTCCGTTCGGGAAGGATTTTACCTACGAGCCGTCCTGGATGCACTTTTCAGAGGATGACGAACGGGTCCTGGGCCTTCTCCGGAAGCTCCTGTCCGTACGCAGCGCAGAAACATCGGTGACCGGCAGCCGCATGATCCCGATCCCGGATATGTTTGTGCGGGAACTGCTGGAGAATATCGGGGAAACGCCGCTTCGGATCATGAACGCGGAAGGAAAGATCATCCGGTGCGGGAAGATCCGCAAGACGCGCCTTCCCATGCAGTTCAGCCTGAACCTGGGCCCCCGGGGACTGGACGCGACAGCACGGATGCCGGCGGACCTCATCCCCCTGACGGACGACTGCGCATGGGTGCTGACCGGCGGGCAGCTGACGGAAACGGAAGACAAACAGCGCGAGCTGGTCCGGATGATCTGGAAAAACCAGTATGAGGGACGGTGCCTGTTCCATTATCCGCTGGAGGAAACGGGACGGGTGATCGGGGAAGTGCTGCCGTACCTGAAAATCCGCGGCGCTGTCGAGATCGGGAACGACCTGCGCAACAGACTGGTACGGATCCCGCTCCAGGCCCGGGTTTACCTGGACCGGGAAGGGAAGAGCATCATCGGTTCCGTGGTTTTCCAGTATGGTGAGATCAGCCTGAACCCCTTCGCACCGGAAGAAAAGAAGATCGCGCTGGGAAAAGATGAGAAACTGCTGCTTCGGGACGCTGAGGCAGAGCACAGTGTGCTGGATATCCTGGCGAACGCCGGTTTCCGGGTCCGGAAAGACAATATCCGCCTGAGCGGAAGCGATCAAGTGTTCGACTTTGTGAGCGACGGCGTAAAGAAGCTGCAGGAGATCAGCGAGGTCTTCCTGAGCCGCGATTTCAAACGGATCCTCCCCCGGCACGCCACCCTCAGCGGCAGTATGCGCATGAACGGAGACCGGCTGGAGCTGATGCTCGAAAAGGACGGGGAACCCCTGGATGAGATCATTGAACTCATGGAAGCACTGAGCCGCAGACGGCGGTATTTCCGCCTGAAGAACGGGGACTTTATCGACCTCAGCGAACTGGCGGAATGGCAGGAACTGGCGGCAGGAATCTATGAAGCCGCACAGCGGGACGGGAGCGAGAGCGGCCGGGAAGTGCTGGAACTGCGGGCATACCGGGCATGGTACCTGAACAGCATGCTGGAAAACAGCGGAATCCCGATCACCGTGGATGAAAGCGTCCGGAAGATGGCGGAGAGCGTTACGGACGGAGACCGGAATGTCATGGTTCCGCCGCTGGCACCGGGCCTGAGCCTGCGCGGATACCAGAAACGCGGATACGACTGGATGTATGCCCTGGACCGGATGCGCATGGGCGGCGTCCTTGCGGATGATATGGGCCTGGGCAAGACGGTGCAGGTGATCGCGCTCCTGCAGACAGCGCGCGAAACAGGAAGAACGAGCCTGGTTGTCGCGCCGACCTCGCTGACCTATAACTGGCTGAGCGAAATCCGCCGTTTCGCGCCGGACCTGAGCGCAGTGATCCTGAACGGAACAGCGGCCCAGCGGGCCGTCATGATCCGGCATATTGCCGAGCACGGGGACGTGGACGTGGCGATCACCAGCTATCCGCTGATCCGCCGGGACGCGGAACTGCTGAAAGAGATCCAGTTCCGGTTCCTGATCCTCGATGAAGCGCAGAACATCAAGAACGCGGGAAGCGTGGCGGCCCAGGCTGTCAAACAGCTGAAGGGTGACACACGGTTTGCCCTGACGGGTACGCCCATGGAAAACGGTGTGGGAGAACTCTGGAGCATCTTCGATTTTGTACTGCCCGGATATCTGCCAGGGTACAACAGTTTCCTGCGGAAATACCAGGACGGCGAGAATGCTGCAGACCTGCTCCGCAGGATCCGCCCGTTCCTGATCCGGCGGCTGAAGCAGGAAGTGCTCGCGGAACTGCCGGACAAGATGGAGATCACGATGAAGGCGCAGATGACGCCGGAACAGCAGCGGATCTACCGGGCGGCGCTGGAACGCCTGCGGCCGAGGATCAACGAACTGCTGAAGTCGCAGGGGGCAGACCGAAGCCGGATGGAAGTGCTGAGCGCCATTACGGAGCTGCGGGAGATCTGCTGCCATCCGTCGCTGGTTATGAGCGAATACCAGGGAGGGAGCGGAAAGGAAGACCTGCTGCTGGACATCCTGCCGGAAATGATCGGAAACGGAAGGCGGATCCTGCTTTTCAGCCAGTTTACAAGCATGCTGAAGCTGCTGCGGACCCGGCTGGAAGAAAACGGATTCACCACGATGTACCTGGACGGCGATACGCCGGCGGACGAACGGCTTGAACTGGCGGAGAAGTTCAACGGCGGTGAGGCACAGATCTTCCTGATCAGCCTGCGGGCCGGCGGTTACGGACTGAACCTGACGGGCGCGGACCTGGTGATCCACTACGATCCGTGGTGGAATCCGGCTACGGAGGACCAGGCGACCGACCGGGCCCACCGGATCGGCCAGCAGAAAAAGGTACAGGTGATCCGGCTGGTGACAGGCGAAAGCATCGAGGAGCAGGTCGTGGAGCTCGGCGGGCGCAAGAAGGCGCTGTTTGAGCGCCTGATCACGCCCGGGGAATCCGTGATCAGCGCTTTGAGCGAGCAGGATATCCGCGCGTTGTTTGCATGAAAAACGGGAATATGGTATAATTTACAAGTTAGCATTTGGCGATAAGGCCCTTCACGCCGCCCGGAACTGATCCAGGGCAGTGAAGAAAAAGGTGCCGGAGCGGATTCCGGCGGGAGGAGGGGAAAGCTGATGGACCGACAGGACAATATGCCGACACAGGGACGCCGTTCGGCTTCCCGGGCCACGAAACTGCGGCGCAGAAAGCAGCGTATGAACGCGTTGCTGCTGATCGGCGCAATCGCAGCCATCCTCTGGCTGGTTTTTGTGCTTCCGGTATGGCTGGGACTGCCGTCGCCTTTCACGGAACTGACCCGCGCAAAGCGTACGGTCGGGACGGATTCCGGAGACGTGGAAAGCCCGTCGGCATATTCCGATACGTATGAAGGCCTGAAGATCAGCGAGATCATGTCTTCCAACCAGTCCTCCGTGACGGACGAGACAGGCGGACATCCGGACTGGATCGAGATCTGGAACAGTTCCGACCGCGAGATCAACCTGAAGGACGTGGGCCTGAGCGACGACGGGACAAGCATCAAGTTCCTGTTTCCGGCGGTGACCCTGGTCCCGGACGGACGGGTCGTTGTTTTCTGCGATAACCAGAACCAGTCGAACGTGAACCAGCCTTTCCACGCGAAGTTCAAGCTGAGCTCCCTGGGTGAGACGGTTTACCTGTACGATCCGAACTCATACCTGATCGACAGCTGTACATACAAGATCATGGCCAGCGATGAAAGCTGGACGCTGACGGAAGAAGGATTTGAAAGCGTCAGCTGGTTCAGCCCGGGATTTGAAAACACCGAAGAAGGCCATCAGGCGTACCGCGAGAGCATTACGGTAACAGACGGCTCCGTCATTATCAATGAAGTCATGGCTGATCCGCTGACAGGCCTCCGGGATGACGAGGACGAACTGGTCGACTGGATTGAGTTGCGCAACACCACCAACTATGATATCAGGCTGAATATGTTCGCGCTGAGCGACAACGAGAAGCGGCCGCTGAAATGGCGTTTCCCGGATGAGGCGGTCATCCCGGCCAACGGGTACTATGTGGTATTCTGCTCGGGGAAGGACCGGCAGGACCGGAATATGCCCAATGTATATCACACCAACTTCCGGATCAGCGCGGAGAATGAGACAATCACCCTGTGCGACAGCCAGGGACGCGTGCTGGACCGGGTGATGATCGACAACCTGCCGCAGGACTGCAGCTGGGGACGGAACGAATATAACCAGATGCAGGTTTTTTCCACGCCGACGCCGACGCTGCCGAATAACCAGAGCGGGTTCAACCAGATGGATCTGAACCTGCGGGCCATGAACAAGACCGGCGTCTGGATCAGCGAAGTGCTGGCCAGCAACAACGGTGTAACGACCTATTCCGGCTCAGCAAACACGGACTGGATTGAGCTCTACAACTCCGGTTCCTCTACGGTGGACCTGTCCGGATGGGGACTGAGCGACAACCTCGGGCGGGGACGAAAATGGCAGTTCCCGCAGGGCACGGTGATCTCGCCCGGAGAATACAAGGTGATTCTGTGTGACAAGGATACGTCAAAGAATGCACCCGGACAGCCCCACACATCCTTCAAGATCAGCAGACTGGAGGGGGAAACCATCACCCTGGCGGATCCGACGGGAAGGGTGCTGGACAAAATGATTCTCCCGGAACTGAAGACGGACGTATCCTACGGCCGGACACTCGGCATAGCCGGGCTTTTTTATTATGATACGCCTACGCCTTTCCAGGCAAACGGGACGGGCTTTACCGGATACGCAGAGAAGCCGGCGTTCAGCGTTGCGCCGGGACAGTACAGTTCCGCCCAGTATATCGAGATCAGTATTCCGGAGGGAACGCAGGTCTTCTATACCACAGACGGGTCCACGCCGACCCAGAACAGTACCCCGTACAACGGGGAACGGCTGGAACTGAACTTCACAGCGGTGATCCGGGCACGTGCGTTCGGGACCGGAATGACCAAGCCGAGCGATACGATCACGGGAACTTATTTCATCAACGCTTTCCACGCACTGCCCCTGGTCTCCATCGTGACCGATCCGGTGAACCTGTGGGATGAAGAATGGGGCATGCTGACCATTGGCAAAGATGCCATCAAGGATAAGCTGCCTTTCAAGAACACCGTTTACCGCAAGGTAAAGGATAAAGGGATCAAGTACGAATGCAATATCGAGCTGTACGATGACGCGGGCGAGCTGCTGCTGAGCCAGGGCGGAGAGATCGGCCTGATGGGCGACTATTCGCTCGATATGCCGCAGAAAAGTTTCAAGTTCCGGGCCAAGACACTGTACGGCGCCAAGACATTCAACGCCAAGCTGTTCCCGGACAGGGACTATACGGAGTACAAAGGCTTCGTGCTGCGCAACAGCGGGAACGACTGTATGTGGACCAGGCTGCAGGACGGTTTCCAGCAGCACCTGATGGACCTGTGCAAGGACACGCTGAAGGAAGTGACCGACGCGGAGGTCGCACACCAGGCCTGGAAACCCTATGCCGTATACCTGAACGGACAGTACTGGGGCCACATGAACCTGCGGGAACGGACGGACAAGTACATGATCGCCCAGTACGAGGGACTGACATTCGACCAGGCGGACCAGATCGATCTGCTCCAGGGCGGAGGCAGCGTCAAGTCGGGCAGCAACAAAGCTTTCAAGGCGATGCTGAAGAAGATCAAAGCGGGGAATCCTGCCAAGAATCCGGAAGACCTGCAGTATATCCTGGATAACGTGGACGTCGATAACCTGTTTGTCTATATGGGTTTTGAGATGTTCTTCGGGAACAGCGATATCGGTAATACACGGTTCTACAATACGAACCAGCCGGGCAGCAAATGGAAATGGGTGCTGTACGACGTGGACTACGGCATGTTCATGTCCAGCTTCAACAGCCCGAAGAGCTATACCAAAGAAAAGGGCATGGGCCAGTTCAACATCGACAACACGATCTTCAGGAAACTGCTGAGCGTGCCGGAATACAAGGACCGGTTCCTGACGATCTACGGGACGATCTTCCGGAAGCTGACGACGGATTATATGATCGAGAACCTGAATGAAATGGTGAAGATCATCGAGCCGGAGATGCAGCTGCACTGGGCCCGGTGGGGCGAAGAAAACGACAAGAAGGTCATCGCGGAAGTGCCGATAACAGTCGACGGCGCGTACCGGTACTGGGAGAAACGCGTGGACCGGCTGCGGAACACATGCAAACTGCGTCCGACCAGACTGTGGGAATTCACACAGGATTCCTTCAACCTGACGAACGACCAGATGAACAAGTACTTTGGGCCGAAGCCGGAAATGCCCCCGGACGCCGTGCCGTAACATAACGCGAAACCAGACGCAGATACAGAGGAGGAAAACGACATGTTTATTTCAACCGCATTTGCTTCCGGAGCCAGCTCCCTGGTGAAGAACGATTCGAGCCTGAGCTCCTACTTCCTCAGCCAGTTTGAAAACCTGACTCCCTGGAAGATCGTGATCGGCCTGGTGATGGGCTGCCTGGTGGGCCTGATCATCGCGTTTGTGTATAAGCGGTGTTACCGCGGCGTGCTGTACAGCCCGACGTTTTCAATGACCCTGATGATGCTGACGCTGATCACCACACCGGTCGTGATGTGTATCAAGAGCGATATTGCCCTGAGTATGGGTATGGTCGGCGCGCTGAGTATCGTGCGTTTTCGTACGGCAGTGAAGGATCCCATGGATACGGCCTACATGTTCTGGGCCCTGACGATGGGCATCCTGCTGGGCGCGGAGCTGTATGTGCACGCACTGGCCGTAGTACTGGGCATCAGCATCATCCTGTTTGTCATGACGTTTGTACGGTTCCGGAATCCGAACGGATACCTGCTGGTGGTGCATTACGATGACTACGCGGAACAGGAGATCACCCAGCTGCTGCGCCGGAGCGTGAAGCAGCGGAAGCTCCGGAGCAAGACCGTGACCCGGTCCGGCGCGGAAATGACTGTGGAAGTCCGCCTGGACAGCAAGCAGGACCTGGTCAGCGCGGTGCTGAACATCGAAGGCGTGCACGACGCGACACTGGTAGCCTGCCAGACGGAAGCCGGACAGTAATATCCGCTTATATCCATAAACCGGGAAAGGAGGGAAGAACGGAATGCCGATGAATACACTGCCGCTGCGGCATGAACTGAAGTATTTCATCAATGAACGGCAGTACTTTGTGCTGTCGGGAATCCTGGATTCCGTACTTTCCCGCGACCCGAACGGAGACGAATACAACGAATACCATATCCGGTCCCTGTATTTCGATACAGCATTCAATACCGCACTGTACGACAAACTGAACGGTGTACAGAACCGCGACAAGTACAGAATCCGGATCTATAACTTCAGTGACAAGGTAATCAAGCTGGAGTGCAAGACAAAAGTCGGGACACTGATCTCCAAACGAAGCCTGACGATCCCCAAGCTCCTGTGCGAACAGCTGATGGCCGGGGATCCGGCAGGACTGGAAACCACCCGCAGCGGCCTGCTGAACGATATGTACCGGGAGATGACCGTGAACCTGCTCCGGCCGGTGGTCCTTGTGGATTATGTGCGGGAAGCGTACATGCATCCGGCGGAGGAAGTCCGGATCACCTTTGACAAACAGCTCCGGACCGGGCTGTACAGCAAGGAACTGTTTGATCCGTACGTTCCGACGATCCCGCCTTTTGATGACAACGTGATCATCCTGGAAGTGAAATACAACCACGCACTGCCGACCTATATCAGGGACCTGCTGAGCTCATACTGCCAGGGCGCGCTGCAGAGCGCGATCAGCAAGTATACCTGGTGCAGACGGTACGAAGGCCTGGGAGAAGAATAACCGCGGAGGAAAGAAACATGGAAGCATTGATCCCGAAATGGCACCGGGAGCTGGAACTGTTCAGCGCCGTAAAACCGCTGCTGATCATGGAAGGCAATATCACAGATCAATACCGCTATCCGGTGGACGGGTCTGTACGGCAGGATGAGATCATCTCCCTGAGCCGGTACCTGCAGGCCTATTTTTCCGATGAAGGATATGACCAGGTCATTTTCTACAGCAACCTGCTCGGATTTGTCAGCCCCTTTGACCCGTCCATGCTGGAGCGCTTTGCCGCACTGACCGGCACAACGGTCAAAAACGGCGCGATCCCGTCTGAATTCAAGGGGAACGGAGCCGACACCGCCCCGAATGTAATCCGCCGGGCTATGAGCCAGCAGCAGGCCGCGACCGTTACGGTGATGGAGATGGCCAGCCACTATATCACGACGCCGGAGCGCATGGACCAGCAGGATGTGAACAGCTTCAACATCCTGATGCAGAGTGCCCTGAGCGCTTCCTGGGTGCGGACGGCGCACGGGAAGAAACAGAACCTGCTGATCCTGCTGGTAAACAAGCTGAACGACCTGCCGGCCTGGTTCTACCTCAACAATCCGGTCTGCAAGATCCTGCAGCTGGAAGCGCCTGACCGCGAGGAACGCAAGCGCATGATGACCGGCACCAACTTTGCCTCCTTCTTCTCCGGCACCGTCTACCGGCGCGATATGCCGTACTATGCGGAGCATGAAGACGAGCTGGACCGCATCAAGGAAAAATTTGTGGGCCTGACGGAAGGGATGACCTTCACGGAGCTCGATGAGATGCGCATGCTGTGCAAACGCGAGGAAATGCCCATCCGCGATCTGTGCAAGGTGGTGGATCTGTACAAGTACGGCATCAAGGAGAATCCCTGGAGTACGCTGAGCGTGAAGAGCCTGAAGACGGCCAAAGCCGACTTCGAAAAGCGGATCAAGGGACAGGATACAGCGCTGGAGCGTACGCTGGACGTCGTCAAGCGTGCGGTGACCGGTATGAACGGCCTGAACTCCTCTTCCACGGGGAAGCCGAAGGGCGTGCTGTTCTTTGCCGGCCCGACCGGTACAGGCAAGACTGAAACAGCCAAGGCGCTGGCAGAGAAACTGTTCGGCGATGAGAGCACCTGCATCCGCTTTGATATGAGCGAATACGGACAGAGCCATTCCGACCAGAAGCTGATGGGTGCACCTCCCGGATACGTGGGATATGAAGCGGGCGGACAGCTGACCAACGCTGTGAAGAAGAATCCCTTCTGTATCCTGCTGTTTGACGAGATCGAAAAAGCGCATTCCACCATCCTCGACAAGTTCCTGCAGATCCTCGAGGACGGCCGGATGACGGACGGACAGGGGAATACCGTATATTTCTCTGAAACGATCATTATCTTTACCAGCAACCTGGGCATCTATGTGAAGGACGCGTTCGGAAACCGGCAGCCCAATGTGACGATGGATATGGAATATCCCGAAGTACAGACGAAGGTCCGGACGGCCATTGAGGATTATTTCAAGCTGGAGCTGGGCCGGCCGGAGATCCTGAACCGGATCGGGGAGAACATCGTGGTGTTCGACTATATCCGGAAGGAAGCGGCGGACCTGATCCTGAAGAGCCAGGTGAACAAGATCATCGCCAAACTGCGCGAGCAGAAGAACATCGAGATCTCCATTGAGGATTATGCCTACAAGAGCCTGGAAGAGGCGGCGACCTTCGACCTGTCCAACGGCGGCCGCGGCATCGGCAACCAGGTGGAAAGCCTGGTCATCAATCCGCTGAGCCGGTGGCTGTTTGACCACGAGATCACGGAGAATGCGAAGATCGTGATCGAAGCATTTGAGACTGCGGGCAATCCGCCCAGCATCCGCTGCCGTGTGGAAGGAGAGGATAAGGAATGAGCGAGGATATCAACCGCCCGGCAGACGCGAATGACCTGCTGAAGAAAATGCGCGCAATTACCGCAGATCTATGGCGGGAATCGCCGGATGTAGCTGCAGAACCGAAGCCCAAAGCGGAGAAACCCGCACGTGTCGTCGTGAAACGTCCGGAGATCGGGATCGACAACCTTTGGATGACAGCGGACGAGACGATCGACTGGACGGATGCGCTGGCGCATGAGTTTCCGGCCGACGGCCTGACGAGCGTCCGGCTGTGGAGTTTCTACCATAAGCAGGCGGAGGCCGTGCTTTCCGGAGACACCAGGGCTTATGCGGAGGTGCTGAAAAAGTCGAATCCGCTCGGGGAACTGACGACATTTGCGGAAGGCATCAGCATGCGGGCTCCTGATCCTGACCGCGTGGAGGCCCAGTTCAACTGCCGCAGGGAGCACCTGGAAACAGACGGGAAGAAGTACCTGAGCGCCATGGGCGTACGGATTGCCCGGGACCTGCTGGCGTGCCTCCCGGTGAGCGAGGTGGGGGTAAAAGCCCTGCAGGACGGGAGAACAGCCATGGAAGTGACCTACCGCAGGGAGGATATGATGCACCGCAATTTCAGCTTCCTGGACCCGGTGAAGCTGACCGAAGACTGCGGAGCGGTGTTTGCGATCTGATATTTTTCTGTGAAATAAAAACCAGGCGTACATTTCTGCTGTACGCCTGGTTTTATTTTGCCGGTTTTATTCTTTTTCCGCAGTGGCAAAGTAGATGATATCCCAAAGGCTCCGCCCCTGCTTTACGCTCTTCAGGTTTACTTTGCCGGTTCCGTGATAATACAGAACGGAGGAAACGCCGCCGTCCAGGTTGTAGGCGAATTGAACACCCCGGGAAACCAGGAAATCCGCGAACTGCCGCAGCGTAAGACCGGTGTTTCCCCGGTCATTCGCACTGGCAACCAGCATATAATGCAGGGGACCGACCTGGCAGACGGCAATGCGCTGTGCATCCTCATCCGAACGCATGTTCATCCAGTAGCCGTCCTTTTTCTTCGCATTGCGGTCCACACCCTGGTAATCCTCCACCGCCTCACCGTCTTCCACGAGGATCGGACCGAAGGAGAAGATATCCATGACTTTTTTTCCTTCAAAGGTGAAGGGATCATCCAGATCTCCGGCCTGCGCGGCATGGATTCCATGAAAATCACCGTTCTCATCGATGATGAGCAGATCCATGCGGTAGTTTCCCTTGTCATCCAGCCGGCTTTCGATCAGATGCCCCTGGCGGAATACGACGCCGAAGTTGTGCTTTTCCTCCTTGGCGCCCCATGAATCCCCGTTCAGGGCAACAATGGCATTCACGCTTTTCGCCAGTTCGACGATCTTGCCCTGCCGGCGCTTGCTGACAAAATTATATTCATCATCGAACGAAGCGGTACGCAGCTGGGACGGATCGGAGACCGTGATATCCGCTATCCAGATGTCGGTGCCGGTTTTGTCATTTTTCTCCGAGAGGTAATACCGCACTTCGGAAAGAACCACACGGATTGTGCTGTCCTCATATACGCGGACCGGTTTGCCCTTTTCATCCTTCGACTCGGAAAAGCCTTCCGCCTTCGGAACGGGGCCCGGAGTAAAGTCGAGGGGGAGGGCATACTCCCGGGGCTCGGTGAACTCAACATCCTCCACTATGGCATCTCCGATTGCGGCAACAGGCAGGAAACACAGTACCAGCAGCACCGCGAAAACCCGGAGGAACCGGCGGAATCCCAGATTATTCTTCATCATAAAAACTCCCGGTTGATTATAATCCCGATCCTGCCAGGCAGGCCGGAAGGCAACAATTCATTATAGAAAAGGCCTTTCTACTTGTCAAACGAATCAGGCGTTCAGATTCTTCCTGCGGATCACAAAAGCCGTACTGAAGACAATGACGCTTCCGAGCACCGCAAGGGCAGCCAAAACGAGCCAGGCAGTTCCCCGCAGGGGTACCAGTCCAAAGTGCTCCCCGGCGACAGCCAGGATCGCGGCAAAAAGCAAGGCGATGCCGCAAAGCAGTACGGAGCGGTTCCGGTTCAGGGGAAGACAGGTGCGCAGCAGCACGAGGAAGCCGACGAACCAGGCGGCAAGCGTCGCGAGGGTGCTGCATGCAGCGGGTTCCCAGCCGGCATGCGTCAGGTTCATGGCCAGGGCTGCGCACAACGTGACAGCGATCCCGCCGGGCAGGGCACGCAGGAGGACAGTACTCAGGAACTTCCCGCGGATCCGCTCCCGGCAGGGCTCCAGCGCCAGGAAGAAGCCGGGAATGCCCACCGTCAGGGAAGAAATCAGCGTAAGGTGGATCGGCTGGAACGGATAGGCGGCCGGAAGAACCAGCGTGAGAATGCTGAGGAAGAAGCTGAAGAGTGTTTTGGTCAGGAACAGGCTGGCAGCACGGGTAATGTTGTTGATTACACGGCGGCCTTCCAGAACGATCTCCGGCATGACGCTGAAGTCCGAATCCAGCAGGGTCAGCTGCGCCGCATGGCGGGCGGCGTCTGCACCGCCGGCCATTGCGATCGAACAGTCCGCTGTTTTCAGGGCCGGGATATCGTTGACACCGTCGCCGGTCATGGCCACGTTATGCCCCTTCTCCTTCAGCGCGATTACCAGCGCTTTCTTCTGCTCGGGTGAAACACGGCCGAAAACGGTATACCGGTCACAGGCATCGGCGATATCCTCCGGCGTGACCAGGCTGCGGGCGTCCACCAGCTTATCCCATCCCTCCAGGCCTGCCTGGCGGGCAATACGGGAAACGGTGCGAGGATTGTCCCCGGAAATAACCTTGAGTTCTACCCCCTGCTCGCGGAAATACCGGAGGGTCTGCTCCGCACCTGGACGGATCTGGTCCGTCAGGGCACAAAGACCGATAATCTCCGTGACCGGAGGCAGGGATTCCGCGGAGACGATTCCGCGGGCGCCGGCCAGGACAAGCACACGCTTGCCTTCGGAAGCCAGGGATACGATACGCGAACGGACTTCCCCGGGACAGGCATCCCCGAGGACATATTCCGGCGCGCCGAAGATCAGGGCAGTCCCGTCGCTGAAAGTCGCGGCGGATTTTTTGCGTTCAGAGGAAAAGGGGAGGACTGCCCGGGGCGTTTCCGTTCCGGGGGTGATCCGCGCACGAATGGCATCGAGCGTCGCACTCTGCTCATCGAACGCACTGAGGAAACGGCTGAGCGCCTGCTCCGCGTCCGCATCTGACCGATCCACGCCTTCCACCAGGGCAAGCTCCATTTTCCCGGTGGTGATGGTGCCGGTTTTGTCCAGGCACAGCACATCCGCCCGGGCCAGGGTCTCGATACCGGCCAGCTCCTGTACCAGGGTCTTTCTCCGGCCCAGCCGGATGACGCCCACAGCCATCGCAATGCTGGTCAGCAGGATCAGCCCTTCCGGGATCATGCCGATCATGGCGGCAACCGATTTCGGGACGGCTTCCCGTGCGAGCTGCACAAAAGGAACCGGATCCGCGGAGAACCATTGATTCGCAATGAATTCCTTCAGAAACAGCAGAATGCCGAGCGGTACCAGCAGCATGGTATCGAAGCGGATCAGCCTGTTGAGTTCCTCCATCAGGCGGGAGCCGGGACGGGCAGTCTTCTTTGCTTCCCTGTTCAGACGGCCCAGATAGCTCTCATTCGCAACATAAACCAGCTGGGCGGTCATTTTGCCCTCCGCGATATAACTGCCGGAATACAGCCAGCTGTTCGTCTGCTTCGGAACGGCGTCGCTCTCCCCGGTAAGCAGGGATTCCATCGCGGCGCCCGCACCGCTTATGACCACGGCGTCAGCGATGACCTGATCGCCGGCGCGGAACACACACAGATCCCCCTGCACGGTCTCCTCCGGCTTCAGGATGACTTCCTGTCCGCAGCGGAGGACATGGACATCCGGGGCGTTCAGGAGCTGAAGCTCCCGGATCGTTTTCTGCGCGCGGTATTCCTGTATCGTTCCGATCAGGATATTCGTGATGATGATTGCGATGAACAGCATATTCCGATAGCTGCCAACCAGGAAAAGGCAGGCGGCCAACCCGAAGTTCAGGAAATTGAAGAGGGTAAAGATATTGTCAAAGAGGATCTTCCGGATGGATTTTCCCTGGTCATCGTCCAGGACATTGCCCCGGCCGTTCCGGAACCGTTCTTCCGCCTGCTCCTGCGTCAGGCCTCCGTCCTCCGTATATGTAAAATCTTCCGGCCATTCGCACGGAAGCTTCAGCTCAGTGTCCATTCCCATACCTCCAGGATTCTTTCCTTCCAATACTATGCCGACAGCAGGCGGGTGTCAACCGCAATATTGTACTCCGGGGGAAAGCGTGCTATATTCAGACTGTGAAAAGAAAGCGAGCTGAACAGGATGACGACGAGAGGAAACCGCACACCGCAGGATGACAGCACAAAGCGCACCGGAAAACAGACTGCCGGGCTGGTAAAGCGCTTTATCCGGTATTACCGGCCGCACAGAAAACTGTTCCTCATGGATATGGGCGCATCCGTAACGGTAGCGCTGATCGGGATCGTTTATCCCATCATCACCCGTACGATGCTGAATACGCTGATCCCTGACCGGAACTACAGGATGATCGTGATCCTCGGCCTGACGCTGCTGGCACTGTACGCGGCGAAGATGCTGCTGAACTATTTCATCCAGTACCAGGGGCATATGATGGGCGTGTATATGCAGGCACAGATGCGCAGCGATATGTTCGACCACCTGGAACAGCTGCCATACAGCTTTTATGACCATCACGAGACCGGAAAGATCATGAGCCGTATGACGAACGACCTGTTCGATGTCAGCGAGCTTGCCCACCACGGGCCGGAGAACCTGATCATCTCCGTGCTCAGCATCGTCATCTCCTTTGCCTACCTGATGTCCATCAACGTGTGGCTGACACTGATCATCTTTGCCTGTGTTCCGTTCCTGGTCATCATCTCCTATTCCCTGCGCCGGAAGATGCGGAAAGCGTTCCGGGACACGCGCAGCGCCATGGCGGAGATCAACGCAAGCCTGGAAAACAGCATCAGCGGGATCCGCGTGACCAAAGCGTTCACCAACTCGGACAAGGAAAAGGAAAAGTTTGAGGAAGGAAACTGTAAATTCAAGACGGCACGCCGGGATTCCTACAGCGCAATGGGAAGGTTTCACAGCGGGAACACCTTCGTGACAGATATTTTCAACGTGGTGGTCCTGATCGCGGGCGGCCTGTTCCTGTACAACGGGCAGATCCGGTTCGGCGACTATTCCGCGTTTATCGTTTCCATCAATATGTTCATCGGTCCGGTAATGACGCTGATCAACTTCATGGAGCAGTTTGAGAACGGCGTAACGGGTTTCGAACGGTTCTGCGAGATCATGGACGCGGAACCGGAACGCGACGCCGAGAGCGCTGAACCGGCCGGAAAGCTGGAAGGACATATCGAGTTCCGGGACGTCAGTTATGCCTATGATGACGATAAACGCGTCCTGCGGCATGTCAACCTGGACATCCCGACCGGGACGAAATTTGCGCTGGTAGGCCCTTCCGGCGGCGGGAAGACCACGATCTGCCATCTGATTCCGCATTTCTACGATGTCGTGAGCGGACAGATTCTCCTGGACGGAAAAGAGATCCATACGCTTACGCTGGAAAGCCTGCGGCAGAATATCGGTATCGTCCAGCAGGATATCTACCTGTTCAACGATTCCATGCGGGAAAACATCCGCTACGGAAAGCCAGACGCTACAGAAGAGGAAATCATTGAAGCGGCAAAACGGGCCAATATCCATGATTACATCATGTCGCTGCCGGCCGGTTATGATACAAATATCGGAGAACGGGGTGTCCGGCTCAGCGGGGGACAGAAACAGCGGCTCAGCATCGCACGTGTATTCCTGAAGAATCCGCCGATCCTGATCCTCGATGAGGCAACCAGCGCCCTTGACAATACTACAGAGATCCTGATCCAGAACGCCCTGGATGAGCTGTGCATCGGCCGTACCACCCTGGTGGTGGCACACCGGCTGAGCACGATCAAGAACGCGGATGAGATCGCTGTCGTGGATGACGGAAAGATTATTGAACAGGGAAGCCATGAGGAACTGATGCGCGAGGACGGGATGTACCGCCATCTGTATTCGCTTCAGTTCAGGGATCAGGAAGAAGCGTAAACTGTTTAACCGGAAGGATAAAAGACGGTCCTGCAGCAGAAGCCGCAGGACCGTCTTTTTGTGTATACTGCCCGGCCAGGACAGTCTGAAACAGGTACAAAAAAACTCCAGAGCCATTGATACAACGTCCCCAGAGTTCGTGGAGCTGATAGCCAGATTCGAACTGGCGACCTCATCCTTACCAAGGATGCGCTCTACCGACTGAGCTATATCAGCATGCTGTCTTTCGACAACGAACGTATATTATCATAACGGAAATGAAAAAGCAAGTATTTTTTCGCGATTTCAATAATCTGTGAAATTTATTGTCAAACCGACAAAAAAGTCATTGACTTTCTATGAAAAATGGCATATATTTGATTTGGTCATAATGACCATAAAGGAGGTGCGGTGAGAATGACGCTGGAACAGAACCGTATTTATGTGACGGTGGACGTGCTGCCGTTGTCCGTATATGAGGGCACGCTCTATATCCTTCTTTCCAGAAGAAAAGATCCGCCGTACCAGGAACGGTGGGCACTCCCCGGGCGTTTTGTGGACGCGGAGGAGTCCGCGGAAGCGGCGGCCGGACGACTGATTCATGAGATGCTGCCTTCCGGCGGCGGATACCTGGAACAGCTCTATACGTTTTCAGAACTGAACCGGGATCCGCGGGGACGGGTTATCTCCATGGCCTATCTCCAGATCATTCCCTGGAAGGAACTGCAGGCTTCCGTGTTCCGCGGCGGCGCTTCCATGGCATGCTTTGAGGTGGACCTGGATGATCAGGGCCTTCGCCTGAGAAGCGGGGACGAGACCATCCTGACCGGCGGGGATCTGGCATTTGACCATGGGAAGATCATCGAAACAGGCATCCGACGGCTCCGCGGGAAAATTGACTATACGGAGATCGGGTTCCGGTTTCTGGCCAATATGGGCGCCTTTTCGCTGAGTGAGCTGCAGAATGTGTTTGAGGCTGTGCTGGGGGAAAAGATCGACAAGAGCAACTTCAGAAGGACCATCATCAACCGTTATGAAAAGACGGGGAAGCTAAAGCAGACGGACCTGCCTGTCCGGCGCGGACAGGGCCGCCCGGCGGCTCTGTACAGCATGACAATGGAGGGAAACGCACGATGAAACAGTTTCTGATTGCGATCGATATCCAGAAGGATTTTGTGGACGGTGCGCTGGGAACGGAAGAAGCGGCGGCAATGATTCCCGCAGCGGCAGCCCGGATCCGTGAATGCCGGAACGCCGGATATACGCTGATCGCCACACTTGATACACATGACCAGAACTATTCCGGAACCGCGGAAGGGAAAAAACTTCCAGTACCGCACTGTATCCGGGGTACGGAAGGCTGGAAGCTTCATCCGGGTGTTTCCGGGGAACTGGAAGGATGCCTGACGGTGGAAAAACCGACCTTTGGCAGTATCCGCCTTCCGGAAGTGATCCGGGACCTGGCGGGGGAAGAAGATTTCACCATTGAGCTGATCGGCCTGTGCACGGATATCTGTGTTGTGTCGAACGCGCTGCTGCTGAAGGCACATTTTCCGGAGATTCAGATCTCCGTACGGGCAGACTGCTGCGCCGGCGTTACTCCGGAAAAACACAAGGCGGCCCTTGAAACCATGAAAAGCTGCCAGATCGATGTGATCTGAGAAAGGACAAAGAGATGGAACAGGTATTTCAGCCTGAAAAAGCCAGGGACAGCCTGGTGAATGAACTGCGGAAGCTCGCGGAAACCCGGGGATTCAGCAAGGTGGTCGTCGGGATTTCCGGCGGAAAAGATTCAACCGTTACCGCGGCAATCTGCGCCCGGGCCCTGGGGGCTGATCATGTTTACGGCGTGATGATGCCCGACGGGGAGCAGAAAGATATCGCGGACAGCATACGTGTGTGCGAGGCCCTGGGAATCCACCGGAGGACCGTAAACATCGGGAAGATGCATGCAGCCCTGAAGGAGGTTACGGACCAGAACACCCCCTCCGCGGCAGACGGAGAATTTGTGATTCCGCAGAACCGGGAGAGCGATATCAATGTCGGTCCGCGCCTGCGGATGACAACGCTTCGCTATATTGCACAGGCCCTGGGCGCCTGGCTGGCCGGCACCGGAAATCTCAGCGAGGCCACGGTGGGATACTGTACCAAAGACGGAGACACATCCTGCGATTTCGCCATGCTCGGGGCATTGACCAGTGTTGAAGTTGTTGAGGTGGGACTGACGATGCCGGAAATCCCGCGGGAGCTTGTGACCAAAACGCCGACGGACGGCCTGTCCGGCTACAGTGATGAAGAACGGCTGGGCGTCAGTTATGCAGATATCCACCGGTATATCCGGGAAGGGTCCTGCGGCAATCCGGAGACGGATGAGATCATCCGGAAAAAGGAACGGGCGAACCTGCACAAACGCAGAATGCCGCTGATCCTGGATCCTTTCAACGGGGGAAGCGCCGAATGAAGAATGTCCTTGCGTTTTTCGGAGCGTTCAATCCTCCGACCAGGGCACACCTGGAGCTCGCGGATTTCGCATGGCGGGCAACGGGAAAGGAAGGCGTCGTTTTCGTGCCTTCCCGGACGGACTATATCCGGGACAACCAGGGGAAAGACGCCGCATACAGCAACGAAGAGCGTATGGAGATGCTGCATAAGCTGGCGGAAAACCGTCCCTGGATGCGCGTGTGCGACTGGGAACTGCGCCAGGCGGAACAACCGAGAACCTACCAAACCCTTTGCCATCTCCGCGAGGAAGGATATATGCCGTCCCTGCTGATGGGCTCCGACAAACTGCGTGAGCTTTCAACCAGCTGGAGATATGTCCCGGAGATTGCCCGGGAGTTCGGGATCGTATGCCTGGCCCGGGGAACGGATTCCTGTCCGGAAATCATCCGGAACGATCCATTCCTGAGGGCAATCTCAGACAGGATTATCCTTCCGGACATTCCGGACGACTGGCGCGGGATCTCATCCACAGCTGTCCGGGAAACCCTCCGGCAGCCGGAGAATACGGAAGAATTGTTTACCGGCCTGGTCCCGGATGAAATCAGGACCATGGTCCGCAGAAAACAGATACAGGAGAGAAAACTGCCATGAAACTGGAGCCAATCATTCAAAGCCTGCTGGATACCGATCTGTATAAATTCAACATGAACCAGGTGATTTTCCATAAGCATACGGACCTGAGCGGGGAGTATTATTTCCGCTGCCGGAATGAGGGAATCGTATTCACCCGGGAAATGTTTGAGGAAATCAACGCGCAGATCGATCACCTCTGCTCGCTCAGGTTCAGCCGCGAAGAGCTGGACTACCTGCGATCCATCCGCTATATCAAGGACGACTATGTCGAATTCCTCCGGCTCTGGCATCCGATCCGGGACTACGTGGAGACGTCGCTCTCCGATGAAGGAAAGCTGCGGATCGTTGTCCGGGGACCCCTGTTCTCCGCAATGCAGTTCGAGATCTACTTGCTGGAGATCGTGAATGAAGTCTATTTCCGGATGCAGTATGACTACGGAAAACTGCTGGAATCCGCGGAAAAAAGGCTGGATGAAAAGATCCGGGATTTCCGCGAAGGAAAATATACATTCACTTTTGCTGAATTCGGGTGCAGGCGCCGCCTCAGCCGGGAATGGCTGGATACCGTGGTCCGCCGCCTGGCGGAGGAAACCGGGCGCTGTGTCGGAACTTCCAATGTATATCTTGCCATGAAGTATCATCTGACACCCGTCGGGACCTATGCGCATGAGTTTGTCCAGATGTACCAGGGAATTGACTCCATCCCGCTGGCTTATACCAACCACTACGCCATGGAAGACTGGTATGACGAATACCGCGGCGACAACGGTACCGCCCTGACGGATACTATTACGACGGACCTTTTCCTGCTGGATTTCAACCGTGCGATGGTCAATAACTTCAGCGGCGTCCGCCATGACAGCGGCGATCCGTACGAATGGGGCGAGAAGATCATTGCGCATTACCGGAAGTACGGGGCAGATCCAAAGAAAAAACTGCTGCTGTTCAGCGACAGTCTGGATTTCGACCGGGCCCAGAAGCTGTATGAACACTTCAGGGACCGGACCAAGGTTTCCTTCGGAATCGGAACGTTCTGTTCGAACGACACCTTTGCAGAACCGCTGAATATCGTGATCAAGCTGCAGACGGTCAACGGGCGTGCGGTCGCGAAGCTTTCCGACACCCCCGGAAAGGCGATGTGCCGCGACGCGGATTACCTGAAATACCTGAAGGAGTCGGTCGCATTCCGGCTGGAACGGGAAAAGAATGTAGGGGTGAATTAAAAAAGTGCCATAGGTTCGAGCTACATAGAACCATACATAAGAAAACAGGCCCGTGAAGGGCCTGTTTTCTTATGTGGCTCAAATAGGACTCGAACCTATGGTCACAATTCGCAATAGTCGCACAGTTTCCGCTGCCGCGGGCTGCGCTCCTTTGCTCATTGGACCTCCGATTCGCTTCATCCGTCACAGACGGCGCTCATCTCCGGTCCACTCCGACCCGGAGTGCCATAGGTTCGAGCCACATGTGACGGACAAACGAAAACAGACCCGTGAAGGGTCTGCTTTCGTTTGTGGCTCAAATAGGACTCGAACCTATGACACTCCGGGTATGAACCGAATGCTCTAGCCAACTGAGCTATTGAGCCAAATGGTTGCGGGGGAGGGATTTGAACCCCCGACCTCCGGGTTATGAGCCCGACGAGCTGCCAACTGCTCCACCCCGCGACATCCGCTGCTTCCGCAAGCGGCAAAGCATATAATACAGGAGCGGAAATGAATTGTCAAGAAGTTTTTTGCGTACGGGACAGACGGAAAAATCTTCACGGCTGCGCAGGAACGACAGGGAGGATCCGGATCAGATGTGATGATCCTTCAGGCTGCGGGAATGAAGGATCCGGTCAATCAGGGCACCGGCACCGAGGCCCAGTGCGATCATGGCAACAGTGATCATTGCCCGGATGCCCATATCTGCGCCGTCCGCGATCCGGTTCTGACCGAGGAAGGCCATCATCCGGTACAGCCCAAGCCCGGGGACAACCGGGACGACGGCGGACATGAGGAACACGGTTCCGATCATCCTCATCCTCCTGGCACACAGGTGGCCGGCCAGGGAGCCAAGGAGAGAACCGATGAAAATAGAGGTCGGATCGGACAGGCCGATCCGGAGGAACGCCCAGTAAACCAGATAGGAGAACGCGGCAATCAGGCCGGAAACAAACCAGGAGCGCCGCGGCACGTGCACAAGCATCGCGAACCCTACGGCGCCGAAAAAGGCACCGAACAGTGCGCGCAGGATCTCTTCCGCAAGCATCATACAGCACCTCCCGTGATGATCCGCATCAGCGCCATGGCAAGCAGCGCACCGCCGGCGATCAGAAACGCGGTCAGGATGGCCTGGGCGCCGTGCGACAGGCCGGATACCATATCTCCCCTCATGGTGTCCTGTACAGCGTTGGTCATGGCCAGTCCCGGAACCAGAGGCATGACAGCACCGGCGATGACCAGCTCCGTCTGCAGGGAGGGAACGGCCAGCGCGAGCAGGTGGGGCAGGAGCGCAGTCAGCAGGCCTCCAAGCACAGAAGCCGCGAGTCCGCGGCTGCGGAAACGTCCGAGGATCATTTCCGCGGCCTGCACAAAGGCGGCGGCAACGCCGGCGGCTGCCGTGGAAATCCAGTTTCCGCCGAACAGCGCAGTAAAGCCGCAGGCGCAGAGAAAAGCGGCCGGAAGACTCCACCATCCCCGGAAAGAACCCGGCATGGTTTCGATCTCCCGGAGCCGGGTCAGCGCCTGCATGCCGCTCATCTTTCCGGTAAAGACCAGACGGGAGACCTGGTTGACCTCATTCACACGGGACAGGTTGCGATCCAGGCGGTGGACGCGTTTGACGCTGGTGACGGGATTGCCGTTTTCACCGCGGCAGCTGATGAACAGGCCGCTCGGGACCGCGAAGCTTTCCACCTCTTCCAGGCCGAAACCTTTACCCATACGGGCGATCGTTTCTTCTGCCCGGTAGGTTTCCCCGCCGTTTTCCATAATGATCTTCCCGGCCAGCTGCAGGGCTTCCATGCAGACGGATTCGGGAACACTTTCCGCAATATGGTTCATCTGAATGATCTCCAAAGGTTTTGTTCATTGGGTCCGGGACGACGGCGCCGCGGAAACCGGACGCCGGAAATATTATAATTCTCCGGGTCGGAAGATTCAATCGGAAAAAGAATGACAGCGGTTTCGCGGACATGTTATAATATTTAACAGAACAAGCGGAGGATATTGTTTATGGAAAGAGCAAAAGTCTATTATACGGATTTCCGGACACAGGCGAACGTAAGCCAGGGAATGAAACTGCAGAACCTGTGCAGGAGGGCCGGACTGAACACCGTTGATTTCAGCGGAAAGTTCGTGGCAATCAAGCTGCATTTCGGTGAACTGGGCAACTTTGCCTATATCCGGCCGAATTATGTGAAAGCCGTCGCGGACCTGGTGAAGGAACTTAGCGGGAAACCGTTCCTGACAGACTGCAATACGCTGTACCCCGGCTCCCGGAAAAACGCGGTGGACCACCTGCTGAACGCGGACGTTAACGGATTCAATTACATCACCACCGGATGCCACAATATTATTGCTGACGGACTGAAGGGAACGGACGACATCACGGTGCCGGTGCCGAACGGGGAATACTGCAGGGAGGCCTATATCGGACGCGCATTGTACGACGCTGATATCATCATCGTGCTGAGCCATTTCAAAGGCCATGAGGTGGCCGGGTTCGGAGGAGCCATAAAAAACCTGGGCATGGGAGGCGGCAGCCGGGCAGGGAAGATGCAGCAGCATAACGAAGGAAAGCCGATGATCGACCCGGACCTGTGCCGGAGCTGCCGCAAATGCGCCCGTGAATGCGGATCGGACGCCATCTCATATGATACGGGAAAAGCGGTGATCGACCTGAACCTGTGCAAAGGCTGCGGCCGCTGCATCGGTGCGTGCGCCTTTGACGCCATCCATACTGCTTTTGACAGCGTGTCGGAAACGCTGGGACGTAAAATGGCGGAATATACTGCGGCGATCGCCGCCGGAAAACCGGTATTCTATATCAACATGATCATGGATGTTTCCCCGGACTGCGACTGCCACAGCGAGAATGACGCACCGATCCTGCCCGACCTGGGCATGCTGGCCTCCTTTGACGCGGTGGCGCTCGACCAGGCCTGCGCAGACCTGTGCCTGCAGGCGGATCCGCTTCCTAACAGCCAGCTGACGGACCATCTGGAGAAACCGGAATGGCATCATCATCACGATCCTTTCAAGGATGTACATCCCAATACAAGCTGGCGGGAATGCCTGGCACATGCTGAAAAGATCGGCCTGGGCACAAGGGAATATGAGCTGATCCGGATCAAATAGGGAAACGAATCCGGGGACTGTACGGAAAGCGCTTTTCATTGACGGGGAAAGCGCTTTCTTTTATAATATTTGAAAACAATAAAACAAAAGGGGACACGAAAATGGATAAGTGGGATGATCGTTTTATGCAAATGGCTTTCACGATTGCAGACTGGTCCAGCTGTTTCCGGGCAGGACGCAGCATCGGCTGCGTGATCGTGAAGGACAAGCGAATCATGACCACGGGCTATAACGGCGCACCTGCAGGGATCAAAACGTGCCGGGAAAAGGGAGAATGCATGCGCGACAAGCTGGGAATTCCCAGCGGAACGAGAATGGAAACCTGCTACGCGGTACACGCGGAGCAGAACGCCATTGTCCAGGCCGCGAAGCTTGGCGTATCCATCGACGGCGCAACGCTGTACTGTACCCACCAGCCCTGCTCCATGTGCTGCAAGATGATCATCAACAGCGGAATCCGGCGGGTCGTCTACAAGGAAGGCTATCCGGATCCTTTCACGCTTGAACTTTTTGATGAAGCAGGGGTAAAGCTCGAAAGGTATGGCGAGAAATGAGATATCACATTGACACGATTCCGGTCTGGGACGCGATGAAACTGGACGGGGAATGCCTGCTCTGCGCGCTGGAACGGAAGACGGAACTCGGAGAAGCGGAACGCTATCTCGGTGCTTCCGTGATGGAACCTGACACGCGGGTGCAGGTCAATGAAAAAGGTTTCTGCCAGCATCACCACGCGATGCTGTTCGGGATGAGCAACCGGCTCGGACACGCACTGATGCTGGAAAGCCATATGATTGAAACCCGCCAGAGGACAGAAGCTGTTTACAGAAAGCTGGAGAATGCCGCCGGAACCCTGAAGGGCATCGGACTGGCCGGCCGGCTGGGCGGCAAGGCAAAAAGCGCTGATGCCGCGGTGAAGGAAGGCATCGCCGAACTGCGGAAGATCACGGACAGCTGCCTGATGTGCGAGACGATTGAAGAGAACATGCGGCGGTACCTGCATACGTTCCTGCACCTGTATCAGCATGACAGTGATTTCCGGAACCGTTTCAGCGCCGGCAAGGGCCTGTGCCTTCCGCATACGGCACGGCTGCTGGAAGCCGCCCGGGAAGAACTGGCACCGAAGGAACTGGGGGAACTGATCTCCGTTCTCACGAAAGCGGAACGGGAAAACATGGACCGCATGCAGGAAGACATTTCCTGGTTTATCAAGAAATTCGATTACCGGTATGAGAAGGAATCCTGGGGGAACAGTAAAGACGCTGTGGAACGGACCGTAAACAAACTGAGGAGCTGGTGCGTCGGGAAAGAACCGAATCCGGAGGATCAGTGACCTGCGACCGACAGTGAGTGAAAGAAGGAGTGGATGACATGACCATTCGGGAAGTCATGGAGATTGTGGACGGGAAGGTCCTGGTCGGGGAGGACCGGCTGGACGCACCCGTGGACACGGCCTGCGGATCAGACCTGATGAGCGATGTGCTTGCATTCGTCAAGGAAAAGACAGTGCTGATCACCGGGCTGATCAATCCGCATGTAGTGCGCACGAGCGAGATGCTGGATATCACATGCATTGTGTTCTCCAGGGGGAAAATGCCAAGCGAGGAAATCCTGGAGATGGCGGAAGAGGTCGGAATCACTGTGATCTCGAGTCCGCTGACGACCTATACTGCCTGCGGGGAGTTATATCTGCACGGGCTGCCCGGCACCAAGCCGAAGAAGCCCGCACCGGAAGGAGCGTAAAGCATGGCCGTACTGCTCGAAAAGAATTTCCCGGTGGAGGCAGGCGCATTTACAACAGCAGGGGAAGCGTCCACGACGATCAAGCGGACGCTGAAACAGCTGGGTATCGGGGCGGAAGTGCTGCGGCGCGTTTCCGTTGCCTGCTACGAGGTGGAACTGAACCTGGTGATCCATTCCCTGGGCGGAACGCTGACGCTGCTGGTGGACCCTGAAAAGGTGACGCTGATCTCCAAGGATGTCGGCCCCGGTATTCCCGATATCGCCAAGGCGATGACGGAAGGGTATTCCACGGCGAGCGACGAAGCACGGACGCTGGGATTCGGTGCCGGCATGGGATTGCCGAACATGAAGCGGAACGCCTCAGAATTTGATATCCAGAGCGAGGTCGGGGTCGGGACGACCATCACGATGAGCTTTGCATTAAGTTGACGGAGAAGAGCCATGAAAGAAAAACGGTTTCATTCAGTGCGGCTGGAAGGCGACAAGTGCCGGGGATGCACGAACTGCCTGAAACGCTGCCCGACAGAAGCGATCCGGGTTCGCGGAGGACGGGCGCATATCATTGATGAGCGCTGTATTGACTGCGGTGAGTGTATCCGTGTGTGTTCCTACCACGCAAAGGTCGCGGTAACCGATCCGCTGAGCGCAATAACGGATTTCAAGTACAAGATCGCTCTGCCGGCGCCGAGCCTGTACGGCCAGTTCAACAACCTGAAGAGCATTTCCCAGGTGCTGGGCGGCCTGAAACGCATGGGCTTCGACGATGTGTATGAAGTAGCCCGCGGGGCGGACGTGGTCAGTAAAGCCATCATGGAGCGGCTGAAGGATCCGAAGCTGCCCAGGCCGGTGATCTCTTCCGCGTGCCCGGCGATTGTGCGGCTGATCCAGGTGCGCTTTCCGGACCTGATTGACCACATTGTGGACGTGCGCCAGCCGATGGAAGTGGCCGCGATGATCGCCCGGACGGAGTTTGCCCGGAAGCACGGGGTGGATCCGAAAGAGATCGGGTGCTTCTTTATCTCGCCCTGCCCGGCGAAGGTGACGGCTATCCGGAATCCCATCGGACACCAAAAGAGCGCGGTGAACGGAGCAATCTCCGTGCTGGAGATATACGGACTGCTGTCCAGCCAGCTGAAGAACACACCGGTGGACCTGACACTGGAAGAAGCGTCCGACCTGGGAGTCGGATGGGCCCGGAGCGGCGGCGAATGCAACGCGGTGAATCCGGAAAACTCCATGGCGGTGGACGGAATTGAAAACTGTATCCGCGTGCTGGAGGAAATCGAGGACAACCGGCTGAAGAACCTGGAGTTCTTTGAAGGCGCAGCCTGTACCGGCGGATGCGTCGGCGGGCCGCTGAATTTTGAAAACAATTATGTTGCACGTTCGGAGATCACGAAACTGGCGACCCGCGACGCGGAGCCGAACCTGAATGTGGACAGCGGGATGATGACCAAATACGACCTGTACATGAGCGGACGGATCCTGCCCAATTCCGCGATGAAGCTGGATGATGACCTGATGGAAGCCATGCGGAAGATGGAAAAGATCGAGAAGCTGTACAATGAGCTGCCCGGCTTCGACTGCGGCAGCTGCGGCAGCCCTACATGCCGGACCTTTGCGGAAGACGTGGTCCAGGGCGTTGCGACAAAGATGGACTGCATCCATATGATGAAGGACCAGCTGCGTGTGATGGCCCAGCAGATGGTTGACCTGGCAAAAACCACCCGCGAATAATCAGCGGTCAGAGAGGAGATACAGACGATGACGGTTGCAGAAGTAATTGAACTGATTGAAGCAAAGGATATGACGCCGGAAACGGACAAGAATGCGGAGGTTTCCTGCGGGTATACCTGCGACCTGCTGAGCTGGGTGATGGCCCACGGCGCAGCCGGGATGGCCTGGGTCACCGTGCAGACACACATGAATGTCATCGCGGTGGCCAGCCTGATGGAGATGGCTGCGGTGATCATTCCGGAGGGTATCGAGATGGAAGCGCCCTCACTGGAAAAAGCAAAGGAAGAGGGGATTTCCGTACTGGAAAGCCCGCTGACCGCCTATGAAATCTGCGCAAGACTGGCGGCCAGGGGACTGCAGGGGAAATGAGCAGCCGGCTTTGCCGGCTGACCGGGTATTCGACTGAAGACTGACAGGGGGGGACGGGCATGTTTGTGGATCTGCATATACATTCCTGCCTGAGTCCCTGCGCAGATGACGACATGACTCCCGCGAACATCTGCGGGATGGCACATATCAAAGGCCTGCAGGCGATTGCCGTGACAGACCACAATACAGCCCGGAACCTGCCGTATGTCAAGGAGGCGGCAGATTATTACGGGCTGATTTTGCTGCCCGGAATGGAGATCACCACGAAGGAGGAAGTCCACCTGCTGGGGTATTTCCGGGACGTGGAAACAGCGGTGGAAGTCGGGGAGATCTTTACAGAGCACCTGCCGAAGATGAAGAACAGGCCGGACTATTTCGGCAACCAGTACGTCATGAACACGGATGATGAGATCGTGGAGACGGAAGAACGGCTGCTCATCGGCTCCACGGACCTGGACCTGGGAGAATGCACCCGGATTATCCGGGAACACGGCGGCGCGGCGGTACCGGCGCACATCAACCGGGGGCACGGGCTGCTGACCAACCTGGGCCTGTTTCCCGCGGATCCGGAATTCCCGGTCTGCGAGGTGCGGAAGGAACTGCCGGTGAACGATCGGCTGGTCGGGAACAGGCTGCGCCTGCAGTCATCGGACGCACACCACCTGGGGGATATCCTGGAGGCGGTCTTTGACCTGGACGTGGAGCGCTTCTCCCTGGGCGGACTGTTTGAAAAGGTGAACGGCTCCGGCTGTTGATTTTCAAAGGCTGGACGTTAGCGCTAACTAACCAAATTTCATGGTTTGTTAATGAATAAAGACTTTTCATACAAGCAAAAATATGGTACTATTAACAACTGTGAAAAAGGACTTTTGCTGTCTCTGCAAAAGGTTCAGAATACATAAGGAGGTCTGGAACGGTATGCCTGACAACAAGGAAAAATACGCAAAGCTGCAGGAGGTTATCGAGAAGCGCAAAGGCGAACGCGGCGCTGTGATGCCCTGCCTGCAGGAAGCCATGAACATCTTCGGCTATGTTCCGCAGGATGTTCAGGAGATGATCGCAGATGGACTGGGAGTCACCCTGTCCGAGGTTTACGGCGTCTCCACCTTCTATTCCCAGTTTTCCCTGAAGCCCAAGGGAGAACACGTGATCGGCGTATGCCTGGGCACAGCCTGCTACGTCAAGGGAAGCCAGAAAATTATCGACAAGATCTCCGAAGAGCTGAAGATCCAGCCCGGCGATACCACAGACGACGGGAAGTTCACCCTGAACGCCACCCGCTGCCTGGGCGCCTGCGGTCTTGCTCCTGTCATGATGATCGGCGAGGAAGTGTACGGCCGCCTGACACCCGACCTGGTGCCGGGTATCCTGGACAAGTACCGTGCGTGACCTGAGCCTGCATCTGCTTGATCTGGCACAGAACAGCATCACCGCCGGGGCGAGCCTGGTAACGGTGCGGCTGACGCTGGAGGAAAGCGGCATGCTGACCATGCAGCTGGAGGACAACGGAAAGGGCATGAGCCCAGAACTCCTTCAGCGCGTGACCAGTCCCTTCGCAACGACCCGGACCACCCGGAAGGTCGGACTGGGGATTCCCATGATGAAGGAGAACGCCGAGAAAGCCGGCGGCACCTTCACCCTGGAAAGCAAAGAGGGAAAGGGCACGGTACTTACCGCGTCCATGGACACGAAAAACATCGACTGCCTGCCCCCGGGGGATGTGAGCGGTACGCTGCTGAGCCTGATGCTTACCAATCCCCTGAGCCCGGATTTCCGGATCGAGAGCCGCAGCCCGAAGGGTGAAAGCGTTTTCGATACCCGGGAGGTCCGCGCGGCACTGGGCAGCGACATCCCATTCAACGAGCCTTCTGTAGCCGCCTGGCTGAAAGAAGCGCTGGACGAGGAAATGAATACTATCTTTGGAGGTATATGGATATGAAATCTTTGGCAGATCTGGAAGCCATCCGCGCAAGAACGCTGGAGAACATCAACATGCGGAAAGATGAAGACGCTGCCCGCGTTGTCATTGGCATGGCCACCTGCGGCATCGCCGCCGGCGCCCGTCCCGTGATGCTGGCTTTTATGGATGAAATTCAGAAGCGGAACCTGCAGCATGTGACCGTCAGCCAGACCGGCTGCATCGGTATGTGCCGCTACGAGCCCATGCTGGACGTGATCCTGCCCGGTCAGGAAAAAGTGACCTACATTCACGTGAAGCCTGAAATGGTACCGCGCATTGTTTCCGAGCACATTGTTAACGGTCAGCCGGTTGTGGAATACACCATCGGCGCCGCAAACGACTAATAAGAGGAGGAAAACCCAAGATGGAGCTTTATCGTTCTCATGTGCTGGTCTGCGGCGGCACCGGCTGTACTTCATCCGGATCCGCGAAGCTGATTGAACGCTTCGAGGATCAGCTGAAGGAAAAAGGCCTTGACAAGGAAGTCAAGGTGGTCCGTACGGGCTGCTTCGGTCTCTGCGAAGCCGGCCCCGTGGTTATCGTTTATCCCGAAGGAACGTTCTACAGCCGCGTCAAGGAAGAAGACGTGGACGAGATCGTTTCCGAGCACCTGCTGAAAGGCCGCAAGGTCCAGCGCCTGGTCTATGTGGATCACAAGACCCACGAATCCAGCGTGCAGAAGAGCCTGAGCGAGATCGGGTTCTACAAGCAGCAGATGCGCGTCGCGCTGCGGAACTGCGGCGTGATCGATCCCGAAAACATCGACGAATATATCGCGTTTGACGGCTACAAGGCCCTGGCAAAGGCGCTGACCGAGATGACCCCCGAACAGGTCATTGACGAAATGCTGAAGTCCGGACTGCGCGGCCGCGGCGGCGCCGGTTTCCCCACCGGCAAGAAGTGGCAGTTTGCCCGTGCCAGCCAGGCGGAGCACAAGTACTTCGTCTGCAACGCTGACGAGGGCGACCCCGGCGCTTTCATGGACCGTTCCCTGCTGGAAGGCGATCCCCATGCAATCCTGGAAGCCATGGCCATCGGCGGATACGCGATCGGCGCGGACGAAGGCTGGATCTACGTTCGTGCGGAGTATCCCATCGCCGTAAAGCGCCTGGAGAAAGCCATTGAACAGGCCCATGAGTACGGCCTGCTGGGCAATGACATCTTCGGCACCGGCTTCAACTTCGACATCCACATCCGCCTGGGCGCCGGCGCTTTCGTGTGCGGCGAGGAAACCGCCCTGATGGCCTCCATCGAAGGCAGGCGCGGCGAACCCAAGCCGAAGCCCCCGTTCCCGGCGGTGAAGGGCCTGTTCGACAGCCCCACCAACATCAACAACGTTGAAACCCTGGGCAACGTTGCCCAGATCATCCTGAAGGGCGCGGACTGGTTCCGGTCCATCGGCACGGAGCGCTCCACGGGCACCAAGGTGTTCGCGCTGGGCGGCAAGATCAACAACACCGGCCTGGTGGAAGTGCCCATGGGTATCCCGCTGCGGACCATCATCGAAGACATCGGCGGCGGCTGCCCGAACGGCAAGAAGTTCAAGGCCGTGCAGACCGGCGGTCCTTCCGGCGGATGTATCCCGGCGAGCCTGCTGGACACCCCCGTCGAATATGACACGCTGACCGCGATCGGCGCCATGATGGGTTCCGGCGGTATGATCGTCATGGACGAAGACAACTGTATGGTTGACATCGCCCGCTTCTTCCTTGATTTCACTGTGGACGAGAGCTGCGGCAAGTGCACCCCGTGCCGCGTCGGTACCCGCCGGATGCTGGAGATCCTCGAGCGGATCACCCAGGGCAAGGGCGAGGAAGGCGACATCGAGAAGCTGCAGGAACTGGCCGAAAGCATCAAGAACAGCGCGCTGTGCGGCCTGGGCCAGACAGCGCCGAACCCCGTGCTTTCCACCATCAAGTACTTCCGGGATGAGTATGAAGCCCATATCCGGGAGAAGCGGTGCCCGGCGCATCACTGCCAGGCCCTGCTGAACTACGAGATCACCGACGCCTGCCGCGGATGTACCGCCTGCGCACGCAAGTGCCCCGTGAACGCCATCACCGGTACCGTGAAGGAACGCCACGTGATCGATCAGTCCAAGTGCATCAAGTGCGGATCTTGCATTGCAACCTGTAAGTTCGGCGCTATCGTGAAGAAGTAATCGTGCGAGGAGGAACAACACAAATGGAAAATCTCGTTAAGCTTACGATTGACGGCGTCAGTGTTGAAGTCCCCGCCGGCACGACGGTTCTCGAAGCCGCGAAAAAGGCTGGCATCAACATCCCCACGCTGTGCTACCTGAAGGATATCAACCAGATCGGCGCCTGCCGCATGTGTATCGTGGACACCGGTGCCCGCGCTTTCGGCGCGGCCTGTGTGCTGCCCGTAGCCAACGGCATGAACGTCAAGACCAACACCCCCAAGATCCGAGCTGCCCGCAAGATCAACCTGGAGCTGCTGCTGAGCAACCATGACAAGCGCTGCCTGGACTGCGCCCGCAACCAGAAGTGCGAACTGCAGCAGATGTGTATCGACCTGGGCGTCGAGGATGTGGACAAGTTCAAGGGCAAGATCAATGAATACGACATTGACGACCTGAGCCCCTCCATCGTCCGCAACAACAACAAGTGCATCCTGTGCCGCCGCTGCGTTGCCGCCTGCAACAACACGCAGGCTGTCGGCGTGATCGGCCCCATGGGCCGCGGCTTCAAGACGAAGATCGGCAGCGCCTGGGAACAGCCCCTGAACGACGTGGCCTGCATCAACTGCGGCCAGTGTATCGCGGCCTGCCCGACCGGCGCACTGTATGAGAAGGATTCCACCAAGGCGGTCTGGAACCTGCTGGCGGACGAGACCAAGCATGTGGTCGTGCAGCCCGCTCCCGCGGTCCGTGCCGCGCTGGGCGAAGAGTTCGGCATCCCGATGGGCACCTCTGTGACCGGAAAGATGGCTGCCGCGCTGCGCCGCCTGGGCTTCGAAAAGGTGTTCGACACTGACTGGGCCGCTGACCTGACCATCATGGAGGAAGGCACCGAGTTTATCGGCCGGCTGACCAACAAAGGCGTGCTGCCGATGATCACCAGCTGCTCTCCCGGATGGATCAAGTTCTGCGAAACTTACTATCCGGACTTCATCCCGAACCTGTCCAGCTGCAAATCCCCCCACGAGATGGAAGGCGCCATGATCAAGAGCTACTGGGCGGAGAAGGAAGGCATCGATCCCAAGGATATCCGCGTGGTATCCGTGATGCCCTGTACCGCGAAGAAGTTCGAGGCACGGCGTCCCGAACTGAGCCACAACGGTATGCAGGATGTGGACGAAGTCATTACCACCCGTGAACTGGCCCGCATGATCAAGGAAGCCGGTATCGACTTCGCGAACCTGCCGGATGAAGATTTCGATCCCGTGCTGGGCGAAAGCACCGGCGCCGGCGTCATCTTCGGAGCGACCGGCGGCGTAATGGAAGCTGCCCTGCGTACCGTGTATGAAAAGGTAACCGGCGAGACCCTGAAGGATGTGGACTTCAAGGCTGTCCGCGGCACGGAGGGCATCAAGGAAGCAACCGTCAAAGTCGGCGACCTGGATGTGAACGTGGCGGTTGCCCACGGCACTGCCAATGCCGCGAAACTGCTGGACAGCGTCCGCAGCGGAGAGAAGACCTACCACTTCATCGAGGTTATGGGATGCCCCGGCGGCTGCGTCACCGGCGGCGGCCAGCCCATCGTGAGCGCCCAGAAACGGATGGAATGCGATCCCAAACAGCTGCGCGCGGCGGCCCTCTACAACGAGGACGCAAACAAGCCCGAGCGCAAGAGCCACGACAATGCTTCCATCATGGCCCTGTACAAGGACTACCTGGGTGAGCCCAACAGCCACCTGGCCCATGAACTGCTGCACACCCACTATACCAAGAGGGAAAAGTACAGCAAGTAATCCTGCGGAAAACATAAACAGCGACCGGCGCTCCCTGTACAGGGGGCGCCGGTTTGTGGTAAAATAAACGAACAGGAAAAACAGAAAAGCGTGACGGCAGGACCGTTCCTGCGTCACAGGAGGGAAAGCATGATCCAGGAAGTCAGAATCTCCACGACGGAAGACCTGATGCCGCTGCTGAGCGAGCAGGAATACCGGCCGGAGCTGGGCCGGAACCGGAGCAGCTTCCTGTACCGCGGCATGCCGGATGTCAGTTACCATATGGCGACAAGCCTCAGCCGCTGCTGCAAGGGACTGCAGAAGACCCTGGAACCGGCGATCCTGAACAATTTTGCCAAGTACGCGGTACGGGACGATCCCGCAGTCACCCAGAGCATCTGGCTGGAGATGATTACAGGCCAGCATAACGGCCTGCCGACCCGCCTGCTGGACTGGACGCATTCGGCCCTGGTGGCGCTGCATTTCGCCATGACAGAAGAAAACCTGGAGGATATGGACGCACACGACTGTATTGTCTGGCGGATCGACATGAATGAGCAGATCAACCACCTGCCGGAAAAATACCGGCTGGCGGTCGGCCGGGAACAGACCACGATGTTTTCCGTGGAAATGCTGAACAGGCTGGCCCCGACGCTGGAACAGTATGATGAGGATATGGGCGACCATTCCATGGTCATCATCGAGCCGCCGAGCACGAACAACCGGATTATCATGCAGTATTCCTTCTTTTCTGCGATCCCGACCGGAATGACGGATATCGAAGCATTCCTGGACCAGCATACGAAGAATACGGTGAAATATGTCATCGACCGGAGCCTGCGCTGGCGCGTCCGGGACATGCTCGATTCCCTGAACATCAGCGAACGCCTGCTGTATCCGGGCCTGGACGGCCTGAGCAAATGGATCGCCCGGCATTATTACGTGAAATAACGGACAACGCTGAATCTTCAGGCACCGCCGCCCGGTACAGGGACGGCGGTGCCTTGCATTCCGGACAAACCGGGGCAAAAAGATGCATGATGAAGGGAAATGTGATAAACTGTACAGGTTCATGAAGAAAGAACGGGAAGAAGGCGGAAGTATGAAGAAGACCTGGATCACAGCAGTACTGGCAGCAGCGTTTTTGCTGGTCCTGTCCTTTTCTTCAGCCGCCCATGCCGATGTGGTCATCAACGAGGTCATGGCCAGCAACGGGTTTTACGAAAACGGTGAAGCATACGACTGGATCGAATTGTATAACGACGGGAAGGAAACCGTAAACCTGAGCGGCTGGTATCTGAGCGACAGCAAGAAGGACCCGATGAAATGGAGCTTTCCCCAGGGAACCAAGCTGAAAGCCGGAAAATACCTGACGGTATTCTGTACAGGAGAGGACGGAATCAGCCCCGGAAAAGGAGATACCTTCTATACGGGGTATTCCATTTCAGCATCCGGCGAAACCCTGATTCTTACCGATTCGGATGGAGCGGAGCTGCAACGGGTGAAACTGCCGCAGCAGTACGGATGCGTCAGCTGGGGAAGACCGGCGGACGGCGGGGAATACGGATATTTTGAGAATCCGACCCGCGGAAAGAAAAATGACGCACAAGCCTATGCTTTCCGCACAGGACACCCGGAATTCAGCATTCCCGGCGGCTTCTATACGGACAGCGTGACCGTGTCCGCTGCCGGGCCGGAAGGCGCGGTGCTGCGGTATACCACGGATGGGGAAACACCCACGCAGAAAAGCAAGGTTTTCCCGGCTGAGGGGCTGACGCTGAAGGAAACGACCCCGCTCCGGATCAAAGCATTCCGGGACGGTGAAGTAACCTCTGAAACGGAAAGCGCCACCTACTTCATCAACGATGATCCGCAGACATCCATTGTTTCCCTGATTTCGGATGACAAATACCTGTTCAGTAAAAAGACCGGAATGCTGGTGAAGGGCACAGGATCCATCCCCAATTACAGCAAGGGATACGAATATCCGGTGCATATCGAGTATTTCAACCAGGCAGGACAGCGGGAAATCAGCCAGACAGGCACGATGACCTGCTCCGGCCACAGCGCGAGGATCAACGCCCAGAAGAGTATCGCCCTGTATGCCAGGAAATCCTGGGGGCCTGAGAAATTCAGCTTCAATCCTTTCCCCAACAGGGAATACACGGAATACAAGAGCCTGCTGCTCCGGGCAGCCAACAGCGACTATTCCGCGACGCGCCTGCGGGATATCGTGGCCAGTTCCCTCGCGGAAGGCCAGGATATCCTGTACCAGGACCATGAGGTGATCCAGGTCTATATCAACGGCCGGTACTGGGGACATTACAACCTGCGTGAAAAGATCAACAAGCATTTTGTCGCTGCCTGGGAGGGCGTGACGGATCCCGAAGAGATCGACAATATCGACATCCTGGCCCGGACGGGGCGGGACGAGTTCCTGCAGAACGGAGACAATACGGACTGGCTGGAACTGTGCGATTTCTGCAAGAAGAACAAGCTGACAGATCCGGATAACCTGGCCTATGTGGAGGAACGGCTGGATATCGACAACATGTTCACCCACGCGGCTTTTGAGATCATCCTGGGGAATGTCGACTTTACAAACGTCCGGATCTACCGGGTACCGGGCGGAAAGTGGAAATACCTGCTGTTTGACGTGGAGGCCTGCTGGCGGAACCTGGAAAGGACGCCGATCGAGTACTACATCAAACCGGTCAGCGCGAAAATCCAGGGATTCCGGCACGAACCCCTGAACGCGCTGCTGCAGGTTCCGGAGTACAGGGACCGTTTCCTGCGGCGGGTCAGCGAACTGCTCGTCACCGTGTTCCGCTGGGATAACGTGGAAGCCAGGTTCGACGAGGTGATCGCACAGCTCGAACCGATCCTGCCCCGGCATATCACCCGGTGGAAAAACATGAAGATCGAAAACTGGCGGAAGAACATCAAAGCCACCAAGTATTATGCCCGCGTACGGCCAAAGAGGGTTCCGGAAATGCTCCAGAAAGCCATGAAGCTGACGAAGGATGAAGTGGAGGAGTATTTCGGGGAGGCGCTGCGGCTGCTGGAGGAAGTCAACAAAGAATGAGCAAAGAACTGAAGGTTCCATGCCTGATCCTGGACCATGACGATACAACGGTGAATTCCACCGCTACGGTCCACTATCCGGCTTTTGCGGCGTACATGAAAAAGTTCCACCCGGATGTCCGGATCACGCTGGAAGAATACTTCCGTTACAATTTTGAGCCGGGTGTAATTCCGTTCTTTACGCAAATCTGCGGAATGACTGAAGCGGAACTCCCGGAAGAGGAAGCTTTCTGGTATGAATATGTACAGCACCACATTCCGCAGGCATATCCCGGGATCCGGGAGATCATCGAAGAGCAGCAGGCACGGGGCGGGAAGGTGTGCGTTATCAGCCATTCCTTCAGCGAAAACATCCGGCGCGACTACCGGGAAAACGGCCTGCCTCAACCGGACGTAATTTTCGGATGGGAAAGTCCGCCGGAGCAGCGGAAACCGGCCGTCTGGCCGCTGGAGCAGATCATGAAAACCTACGGCTTCCGGCCGGAAGAACTCCTGATGGTGGACGACCTGAAACCCGGATACGATATGGCCAAAGCAGCAGGCGTTCCCTTTGCTGCCGCCGGCTGGGCCAATGATATCCCGGAGATCGAGCAGTTTATGCGGAATAACTGCGGCCTGTATTTCAAGACAGTGGCAGGGCTTTCGGAATACCTTTTCAACTGAGACAGAAACAAGGAGATTACCGGCAATGAACCAACAGATCGGGCATCACACCGTCAGGGTCCTGGGAAGGACCGTCATGGACGGCGGAATGCTCTGGATGCTTTCCTCCCTGAGTGAGGCAGGGTTCCGGGTAACCGGCGCCAGACACCTGGAAATGGTGCTGCGGTCGGACGATACAACTACGGACCCGTCCCGGGCACACCTGACGCCCCGGTACGCGGTGCTGGTGGACGGGGATATTGTGATGGACCACTGCATGAAGGAACCGGAGGAAACCATTACGGTGTTTGATTCCGGTGTGCCCTGGGGTGCGGAGATCCGCTTCCGGAAGCTGAGCGAATGCACACAGAGCATAATGGCGATCCGGGAGATCCGGACGGACGGCAAGATCGTTCCGCTGGAGGAACACGGGCCGCGGATTGAATTTATCGGTGACTCCATCACCTGCGGTTACGGCGTGGAAGGAAAAAACGAGCTGGAGGATTTCACAACCGCTACGGAGAACGCGGGGAAGTCCTATGCCGGACTGGTGACGGACTGGATGGGCCTGCAGCCGATGCTGACCTGCTTCAGCGGGCACGGAATCGTGTCGGGATATACGGATGATCCGGAGAAACGGAACACAGACGAGCTTGTCCCGCCGTATTATGAACGGGCCGGACGAAATGAATATATCCTCCCGTCCGGGAAAAAGCCGGAAGACATTCCATGGGATTTCAGCGCCTGGCAGCCGGAAAAGATCCTGGTCAATCTCGGCACCAATGACCTGAGCTGGTGCGCGGACCGGGAAGCCCGGAAGGACCTGTTCCGCCGGCAATACAAGGAATTCCTTGCCATGGTGCGCAGAAACAACCCGGGCGCCATGATCCTGTGCGTACTGGGAATCATGGGTACGGGGCTGAATGAAACCATGGTACAGGCGGTGAACGAATACCGCGCGGAAAGCGGGGATCCCCGAATCCATTCCATGACGCTGCAGGATCAGGACGCAGCGCGGTACGGATGCGGAGCCAACTACCATCCGAATGAAAAGAGCCAGCAGCGGCTGGCGGAAAAGATCCAGGCATTTATCCAGAACACGTGACAGCCTGAAGGAAAACGGACAGGAGGAGAACGGATGAAGACGATATACCTTGCTGGAGGATGCTTCTGGGGAATGCAGAAGTATTTTGACCAGTTTGACGGCGTGATCCGTACGGAAGTCGGGTATGCCAACGGCCCGGACCGGGCACCGACCTATGAGGAAGTGTGTGCGGACAGCGGGCACGCGGAGACGCTTCGTATCGATTATGATGAGAAGAGGATCACCCTGGAGGAACTGCTGGACAGATACTTCCTTGTCATTGACCCGCTCTCCGTAAACCGGCAGGGACATGACGAGGGAATCCAGTACCGCACCGGTATTTACTATACGGATGACAGCCAGCTTGCTGAAATCCGGAAAGTATACGACCGTGAAGAAGCAAAAGCGGGAGCAAAGCTGGCCGTTGAAACGGAACCGCTGCGGAACTTCTTTTCCGCGGAGGAGTACCACCAGAAGTACCTGGATAAAAACCCGGGCGGTTACTGCCACATTCCGCTGAAATTCATGTCCTGAAACGCATGGAATCCCTATACATATTTCCGCAGGCTGACCCACAGCCTGCTTTTTTTTGTTTCATATTCAATTCCGTCATAGACGGCCTTGCCGAAACCACGGACGGAGACGATATCGCCTTCCTTCAGTTTCATGCTTTTATCCGTAACGACGCGGCCGTTGACAAAAACCTTTTCTCCGCTGAACAGGGGTTCCGTCCGGGCTCGGGACAGGCCTGTGAAGGCGGAAAGGACTGCATCCAGGCGCTCGGAGGCGATGTTCAGCCGTACCGATTCAAAGCGGGGCTGCAGTTCCGGAACATCCCCCGAAACAAAGGAAGCAGACACCGTCGTATTCCTTACACGAATGAGAGAAGAAACAAGGAAATCCGCAGCAGAATCCAGACAGAAGAACCATGCCTGCTTCTCCTGCACCAGGATATCGCCGATGAGGCTGCGCTCAATTCCGAGATTCAGAATGGCGCCCAGGTAATCCCGGTGGGAGAGATTTTCCATGAATTTAGGAGATGCCGGTTTTACAGCGATCACACGGATCGGCGGATCCGGCGGACAGCCGACTGTATCCGCATTTCCCGCGACGAGGAGCTTCCGCTCCGCAGCTTCATATCCTCCGTCAAAGGAATAATCATAACGGGCTGATTCCGGATACCGGATGAAATCATCCTGCTCCGCAAGAGACAGGAACCCGGAATACGTCCAGATCCCCGCACGGTCGCTCCGGACACAGAGGTCCAGCAGGTGACGGTTTGCCTGATTCCTGTCCTCCATAACTTTTCCGCTCCTTTTCCGGAATCCTCTTTCCTCAACCCGGTTCCGGGATCAGTGTAAGGAGTTGCCTGCAGCCTGTCAAGAACGGCGGGCAGCAGGGATCTTGATGTTTTCCGGGAATCATAATAAAATACCCATTACATACGGGAGAACCAATACACTGGAGGAAAGAACGGTATGAAGCTTCAGAACAGGAACCGGGCTATGCTGCTGGCAGTTGCAGGCGGTTATGTGATCTACCTGGCATATGAAATCATGCATAACGGCCTGCAGGGAACAGAGACCACCATGCCGATCTGGACGTGCATTCTTTTTACGGTTCTGCTGGGCGGCGCCGGAATCGCCGTACTGATCCTTGCGTGGAAGGTTTACAGGACAAAGGATCCGGAAGAGCAGGAAAAGCAGGAAGACCCGAATGCTTTGAAATAAAGAATAAAGGGCAGGGGTTATTGCTCATTTTTTGCTGTTTCCCCGGTGTAAACGTTTACGTTTCCGGAAACATTTCCAATACAGAAAAATGAACCTTTTCCGGGGTATTTTGAACGAAAAAACTGTTTACAAAAGAGTGCCAAAAGTGTAGAATATGGTCAGTTCATTTCCGGATGAGCAATCCGGGAAAAAAATAAAAAAGGAGTGTACCCCATTATGAAGAAGATTCTTGCTCTGGTACTCGCACTCGTACTGTGCATCAGCTGCGCTTCCGCGTTTGCTGACAAGGTTGGCGTTTCCATGCCCACCAAAGACCTGCAGCGCTGGAACCAGGACGGCGAATACATGGAGAAGCTGCTCGGCGAAGCCGGCTATGAAGTAGAACTCCAGTACGCCTCCAATGACGTTCCCACCCAGCTGAACCAGGTTGAGACCATGATCGACGACGGCTGCGCTGTTATCGTTATCGCCGCCATCGAAGGTTCCTCCCTGGGCGCTGCCCTGGACAAGGCTGCTGAAAAGGGCGTCAAAGTTATTGCTTACGACCGTCTGCTGATGGACAACGCAAACGTTGACTACTATGCCACTTTCGACAACTTCAAGGTTGGCGTTGTGCAGGGCCAGTTCGTTGAAGAAGCCCTGGACCTCGCGAATGCTGAAGGCCCCTTCGCTTTCGAATTCACTGCCGGCGACCCCGGTGACAACAACGCGGGCTTCTTCTTCAACGGCGCTATGTCCGTCCTGAAGCCCTACATTGATGCCGGCAAGATCACTGTGAAGTCCGGCCAGACCGAGTTCGCTGATGTTGCTACCCCCACCTGGAAGACTGACGTTGCCCAGAAGCGCGCTGAAGACATCCTGACCGCCAACTATGCTGACGGCACCAAGATCGACGCGTGGGTCTGCTCCAATGACTCCACCGCCCTGGGCGTGACCAATGCTCTGGAAGACAACTATGATGTTGATACGCTGGGCTGGCCGATCATCACCGGTCAGGACTGCGACATCGCCAACACCAAGAACATGATCGCCGGCAAGCAGAGCATGTCCGTGTTCAAGGATACCCGGACCCTGGCTGCGCAGGTTGTGAAGATGGTTGGCCAGATCCTGGCTGGCGAAGAAGTTGACGTGAACGACACCGAAACCTACAACAACAACGTGAAGGTTGTTCCGTCCTTCCTGTGCGATCCCGTGTTCGCCAACGCCGAGAACTACAAAGAAATCCTGATCGACTCCGGTTACTACACCGAAGATCAGCTGGCTGACTAATCCACAAGGTTACACAGTATAAGATGCAGGCGGGCCAAGCCCGCCTGCATCGTTTAAGGGAACGAAAAACAGGAGCATTTCCAATCTGATCATACTTTCCGCGGGCTGCGGACAGCCTGGCAGGAAGGCTTGGAGGAATACTATGGCGAAAATTCTGCTGGAAATGAAGAATATCACAAAGACGTTTCCGGGCGTTAAAGCGCTGGACAATGTGAATTTCCAGGTGGAAGAGGGGGAAATCCATGCGCTCGTCGGTGAAAACGGTGCAGGAAAATCCACCCTTATGAACGTGCTGAGCGGTATCTATCCTTACGGAACTTATGAAGGGGATATCATTTACGACGGTGAAGTCTGCAAATTCCATACAATCAAAGATTCTGAGAAACTCGGGATCGTTATTATCCACCAGGAACTTGCACTGGTTCCGGAAATGACGATCGGTGAAAATATGTACCTCGGGAACGAGCGAGGCCACAAGCTTGCGATCGACTGGAATACTACATATTCAGAAGCTGACAAATATTTGAAGATGGTTGGCCTTTCTGAAAGTTCCAAGACGCAGGTCAAGGATATCGGTACCGGCAAACAGCAGCTGGTTGAGATCGCAAAGGCTCTGGCCAAAAAAGCGAAGCTGCTGATCCTGGATGAACCTACGTCCTCCCTGAATGAAGAAGATTCCCGCGCATTGCTGAACCTGATGCTTGAGTTCAAGAAGCAGGGGATGACGATGATCATCATTTCCCATAAGCTCAATGAAGTCGCATATGTCGCGGATACGATAACGGTGGTACGTGACGGTGCCACCATTGAGACCATCGACAACCGCGGTGATGAACCGGTCAGTGAAGAACGGATCATCAAGGGAATGGTCGGACGTGAGATGACAAACCGCTTCCCCAAACGCGAGAATGTTGAGATTGGCGCAGTACAGCTGGAAGTGGACCACTGGACAGTTCACCACCCGCTGTATCCGGAACGCAAGGTAGTCGATGATGTTTCCATGTACGTCCGCAAGGGTGAAGTCGTCGGCATCTACGGCCTCATGGGTGCCGGACGGACAGAACTTGCGATGAGCATCTTTGGCCAGAGCTACGGGACCAATATCACCGGCGAGCTGAAGATCGACGGTCAACCGGTGAAGATCCGGAAGGGTGCGGACGATGCCATCCGGCACAAAATTGCCTATGTGACGGAAGACCGGAAGGGGAACGGCCTGGTGCTGAGCCAGTCCATCAAGGTCAATACATCCCTTGCGCACCTGGACGCAATCTCCAGCAAGACGGTTATCGACGGTGACAAGGAATATGCCGTAGCTGAGGAATACCGCGACAAGCTGAAGATTAAAACGCCTACGGTAGAACAGCTGGTCGGAAACCTCTCCGGCGGAAACCAGCAGAAAGTACTGCTGGCCAAGTGGATGTTTGCGGAACCGGACATTATGCTGCTGGACGAACCGACACGCGGTATTGATGTCGGCGCCAAGTATGAGATCTACTGCATCATCAATGAACTGGCGGCTGCGGGCAAATCTGTGGTGATGATTTCTTCCGAACTGCCTGAGGTTCTTGGCCTGAGCGACCGGATCTACATCATGAATGAAGGCAGAATGGTCGGAGAAATGAAAGCGGAAGAGGCGACGCAGGAAAGCATTATGGCTGTGATCCTCCAGTCCGGAAGGGGTGCATGACGATGAATGAAAACAGGATGAGCATTGGCGCATTTTTCCAGAAATATACGATGGTGATTGCGCTGGTCGTTGTGGTGACTTTCTTCGCTATTGCAACCGGCGGCGGCTCCCTGAAACCCGGCAGCATCAACAACCTGATATCCCAGAACGGATATGTGTTCGTACTGGCAGCCGGTATGCTGCTGTGTATCCTGACCGGCGGTAACATCGACCTGTCCGTCGGCTCTGTGGTCTGCTTTGCGGCTGCAGTCGGCTGTGTGCTGATGGCCAACAAGGTCAATATGTGGATCGCAGTGATTGTCATGCTTGGAATCGGACTGCTGATCGGCGCTTTCCAGGGCTTCTGGATTGCCAAACTGCATGTGCCGGCATTTATTGCGACCCTGTCCGGCATGTATGCTTTCCGGGGCCTGTCCAATGTGGTCCTGCAGGGGTACCGGGTTGACATCACAAACGAAACTTTCCTTTTCCTCTTCGGCAGCGGCCGGTCCAGTTACATTCCGGATTTCATCCGCCAGATGACGGGAGCGGAAGGGAAGCTAAACCTGACGTGCCTTGTAATCGGCATCGCAGCAACGCTGATCTATATCCTGATGACCCTGAGGAAAATCCTTGTCCAGAAGAAACTGAAAATCCATCAGTCCATTATCGGGCAGAGCATTACTACTGCCCTGATTTCTGCGGTGATTCTGTTCCTAACCTGGCAGATGGCAAACTACAGAGGAGTTCCCATGGTGCTGATCTGGATCGCCCTGGTACTCGGAGTCTACCAGTACATTACGACCAAAACAGCGATCGGACGTCATCTGTATGCGGTCGGCGGCAATGAGAAAGCAACCGCTCTGTCCGGCGTCAAAACGCGGAACGTATACTGGTTTGCCTATGCCAGTATCGGCCTGATGGCCGGACTGGCAGGCGTCCTGACTGCAGCCCGCGCAAAGGGCATTGACCCGACCTACGGCGAGGGTTATGAGATGGACGCTATTGCTTCCTGCTTTATCGGCGGCGCTTCTGCCTACGGCGGAACCGGTAAGGTGTCCGGGATGATCATCGGCGCCGTGCTGATGGGCGTCATCAACCAGGGCATGAATATGGTCGGCGTCGATTCCAACTACCAGAAGGTGGTCAAGGGACTCGTCCTGCTTGCGGCAGTTATCTTTGATGTGCTGTCCAAGCGGCAAAAGCGGTAAGGAAAGGAGGATGGCAAGAATGGAAAAGAAAGTTGTGAATGAATCCAATATCAGAAGAGCGGATCCGGTTTCCATGCTGAAAAAGAATGCCATGCTCATCATCCTGGTGCTGGTGTTTATCTTCTTCATCATTATGACCAAAGGACGGATGTTTAAACCGACGAGCTTCTCGTCCCTGATCAACCAGAACGCATATGTGTATATCCTCGGATGCGGTATGCTGATGTGCATGCTGACCGGCGGAAATATCGACCTGAGCTGCGGCGCTTTCGTCTGCCTGCTGGGCGCAATCGGCGGCACGATGATGGTCGTCTGGGGATGGAGTACCGGTGTTTCACTGGTTGCAATGCTGCTGATCGGCATTGTGTACGGATGCGGACTGGGTGCGCTGATTGCGTATGTGCGCGTTCCCCCGTGGATCGCGACACTGGCAGGCTACCTGGCGTTCCGCGGCCTGGGAACATCCATTCTCAGCGTTTCCGTAACGAATTCCATTTCCTTCAAAGACAACCCTGATTTTCTGGCAATCTTTTCCGGCACGCTGTTCAAGACGCCTGAAGGTGAAATGAACTGGCCATGCATGATCGTCGGGATCGCAGCCGCCGCCCTGGTGGTGCTGATGATTTTCAAAACACGGATGACCAGGCTGAAAAAGGGATACGAAGTTGATGAGCTCGGAATGGATATTGCCAAGAGCATACTCGGTGCAGCGGTCATTCTGCTGGTGATGTACAAGCTGTCCCTGGCCGGCGGTATTCCGACCGTACTGGTCTGGGTGGCGGCAGTTGTCCTGGCCTATGCATTCATTACGAGCAAGACGACAGTTGGCCGTCACTTCTACGTTGTAGGCGGCAATATCGAGGCAGCCCGTCTTTCCGGTGTAAATACGAAAAGGATCATGTTCCTGGCTTATCTGAACATGGCGCTCCTGACATCGATCTCCGCCATGACGGTTATCTCCCGTTTTACTGCGGCAAACGCGGACGCGGGCAAGAACTTCGAAATGGATGCTATCTCCGCCTGCGTGGTGGGCGGCGTATCCGCCAGCGGCGGCGCCGGAACAGTACTGGGAATGGTGATCGGCGCAACCCTGATCGGCGTGATCAACCTGGGAATGTTCCAGATCAACCTGGATGCGAACTACCAGCGGGTAGTCAAAGGCTTTGTTCTGCTGGCCGCTGTGGTATTCGACATTCTGTCCAAGAAAAGGAAGTCCTGACAGGGATATAATCAAAGGCTTTCCCGTTAAGGGAAAGCCTTTTTTCGGGAGGAAAATATGATCTGTAACAAATGCGGAAAAGAAATCCAAGGAGAGGAAATAGCCTTCTGCCCGTACTGCGGAACACGGCTCAATATGGCGGAAAAGCCCCAAATATCAAAAACAGCTGAAGAGTGGGTTGACAGGGCGATGAAAACAACCAGCCTGCCGGAACGGAAGAAAATCCTGGAAGAAGCCCAAAGGGTTTGCCCGGATGATCCTGCGATCGAATGGGAACTGCTCTTTATCGGTACACCGGATCCGAAGCCGGCCAGGGGAAAGATGGATTTCTCCATTATCAAAAGCTGGCTGCTGCAGATCTACCGGAAGCCGGGAGATTTTACCGCGGAAAAGCGCAATGCCATGAGGAAAGAACTGTTCGAAGGTGAACAGCTGCAGAAGGTGCTGGCGGGTTCCGCGGATCCGGAAGGAAAGATGGAAGAGTATCTTGAACGTCTTTGCAGGGAGTATATCGACATATTCCTGAAGGAAGACAACCAGCTGATGGGCAATATCTTCGGGCTCCGGATCGGCCGGAACCGGGACAAGGTACTCGAGGGTGCCGTTGAAAACATGATCCGCCAGATCGAGGCTGACAGGGAACTGGACGCGGGCCGGAAGCAGATGCTCCGTGAAGCCATGATGCGGGCTTTACGGCACTGAAGGAGCAACGCGGCGAGGCCGTCGGGAACAGTTGATTATATCAGGTAATCCGGGAATCCCAATGAAACAGCCCTTCTTTTCCGCAGTGCTATGCGGGAAAGAAGGGCTGTTTGCATATGTAAAAACCGAAACGATTTTCATTATTTGCAGGAAATAAAGGTAAGATTCCGGGATGATACGTACTTTTCAGGAGAGACCAGACGCGGGCAGCCTCTGTGAAATGACTCCGGGGAAGAATCGGTCCGGACCGGAGAAGAAAGCGGGATCCGGGTACTGAATGAACCGGGCGGAGAACTCCTAGTATTTCCTCACAATTCAAGGAAGAAAGGAAAAACGATCAAAAACTGAAAACCGGCAGCGGATGTTTCATTTTATTTCGGGAGTTGTACATTTTCATTCGCTCTTATCCAAAACCGTAGATTCATGACAAGATGTATGCTATAATCCATACTGCAAGCGAAACGTTTATAGAATAGAGATCCGGAAACAGGACATCTGCCGTAATACAGACGGTTGCCAAATCGTTTTCTATGCGGAGAAACCGCATGAATAAATTAAAAAGGAGTGTGTCCCTATGAAGAAGATCCTGTCCCTGGTCGTGGCAGTTGTGATGCTGCTGGGTATCGTCAGCATCGCCGCCGCAGATGTCCCCAACGCAGAGAAGCCCGTGATCTGGTATAACCGTCAGCCGTCCAACAGCACGACGGGCGAACTGGATATGGACGCCCTGACGTTCAACGGAAAGACCTACTATGTCGGCTTTGATGCAGTCCAGGGTGCTGTGCTGCAGGGCGAGATGGTCGTCAACTATCTGAAAGCCCACGGTGAAGGCCTTGACCGCAACGGCGACGGCATCATCGGCTACGTCCTGTGCATCGGTGATATCGGCCACAACGACTCTATCGCCCGTACCCGCGGCGCCCGCCTGGCGCTGGGCACCGCGATGCCGGACGCTGCACAGGGAAAGACCGCTGTGGAGAGCATCGCGGATGTGGATCCGGCTCCCATCGGCACCAACCTGGACGGTTCCGCCACCGCTGTCAAGGACGGCACAATCGAAATCGACGGGAAGTCCTATACTGTCCGTGAACTGGCTTCCCAGGAAATGAAGAGCTCTGTCGGCGCGACGTGGGACGCCCCCACTGCCGGCAATGCGATCAACACCTGGAGCGGCACCTTCGGCGATCAGATCGACGTGGTCGTTTCCAACAACGACGGCATGGGCATGGCTGTGTTTACCGCCTGGTCCAAGGAGAACAACGTTCCCACCTTTGGCTATGACGCCAACAGTGACGCTGTGGAAGCTATCAGAGAAGGCTACTGCGGCACCATTTCCCAGAACGCGGATGTCCAGGCCTACCTGACCCTGCGTACCCTGCGCAATGCGCTGGATGACGCTGACATCATGGTTGGTATCAGCACTCCCGACGCTGCCGGCAACGTGCTGTCCGACGATCTGTACTACTACGATGAAGCAACCCGCTGCTTCTACGCCCTGAACGGCGCCGTGACCGCTGACAACTTTGAAGCGTTCCTGGATGCCACGGCTCCCAACCCGCTGTTCAACAACCAGCTGACGGAAGAGCAGGCTCCTGTGAAGAAGGTCTGGCTGAGCGTTTACAACGCTTCCGACAACTTCCTGAATGCCACCTATGTGCCCCAGCTGCAGAACTATGACAAGATCCTGAATCTGGAAGTTGAGTATGTCAAGGGTGACGGACAGACCGAAAGCAACCTGACGGACCGCCTCGGCAACCCCGGCGAATATGACGGCTTCGCGATCAACATGGTGAAGACGGACAACGCCGCCTCCTATATGGTTATCCTCCAGTAATCCTTTACCAATTCATACCAAGAGGACGGGGTATCAGGAAGTCCTCTTCCTGATACCCCGTTTTTCGAGTATAATCAGATAAACAGTAAAATAAAAGGCGGAAACAAACATGGCTGAACAGGGAACAAGGAATGTCCTGTCGATCCGGGGAATGTGCAAGTCCTTTGGCCGCAACCGGGTGCTGGATCATATTGACCTGGATGTGAAAGAAGGCAGCATCATGGGACTGATGGGCGAGAACGGCGCCGGAAAATCCACCATGATGAAGTGCCTTTTCGGAACGTACCAGAAAGATGAAGGCACGGTTTTCCTGAATGGGAAGGAAGTTAATTTTTCAAGCCCCAAGGAGTCGCTTGAAAACGGAATAGCCATGGTTCATCAGGAACTGAACCAGTGCCTGGAACGGAACGTGCTGGACAATCTTTTTCTCGGACGTTATCCGCTCAAGCGTACAGGCACGGTGGATGAAAACCGGATGAAGACGGAAGCGGCGGAACTGTTCAGAAAACTGAACATGACAGTCAACCTGACGGCACCGATGAAGACCATGTCTGTTTCGGCGCGCCAGATGGTGGAGATTGCCAAAGCGATCTCCTACAACGCCAGGCTGATCGTGCTCGACGAACCCACATCCTCCCTGACGGTAAAGGAAGTCACCAAACTGTTCGAGATGATGCGCAACCTGAAAGCGCAGGGCATCTCGCTGGTTTATATCTCCCACAAAATGGATGAGATCTTTGAGATATGCGACGAAGTTTCCGTGATGCGGGACGGGAAGATGGTCCTGACCAAGGAAACCAAAGAAACCAGCATGAATGAGCTGATCGCCGCAATGGTCGGCCGGACCCTGGACAACCGTTTCCCGCCGGTGGACAATGAACCGGGCGATGTGGTTCTTAATGTTGAACATCTTTCCACGAAATTCGAACCGAATCTGAAAGATATCACTTTTGATGTACGGGAAGGAGAGATCTTCGGCCTGTACGGACTGGTCGGCGCAGGACGGACCGAACTGCTTGAGACCATGTTCGGCGTACGGACAAGAGCCGCGGGCCGGGTTTACTATAAAGGGCGGCTGATCAACTTCAGCAATTCCCGTGACGCCATGGATCACGGATTTGCCATGATCACAGAGGAACGGAAGGCAACCGGACTCTTCCTGGAAGGAGACCTGACCTTCAACACCACGATCACCAATCTGTCGCATTATATGACCGGGTTTGCCCTTTCAAAAGAAAAGATGGTCAAAGCGACTGCCAACGAGATCAATGTTATGCATACCAAATGCATGGGGCCGACAGATGCGATTACGGCCCTGTCCGGAGGCAACCAGCAGAAGGTTATTTTCGGAAAGTGGCTGGAACGGGCTCCCTCGGTCTTCCTGATGGATGAGCCGACACGAGGAATAGACGTCGGAGCCAAATATGAGATCTATGAACTGATTATCAAAATGGCCAAGATGGGGAAGACGATTATCGTCGTTTCCTCCGAGATGCCTGAGATATTGGGTATCACGAATCGGATCGGCGTGATGTCGAACGGACGCCTGGCCGGTATCGTCAACACAAAGGAAACCGACCAGGAAGAACTCCTGAGACTGAGCGCAAAATATCTGTGATAGGAGGGGACGACATGGTAAATAAAGCGATTCTGACGCAGACAGCGGAGCAGGAACTGCTCCGGCCGATCGATGAATACATCGGCAGTATCCAGGAAAAGATCAATGAGCTGCGGAAAGACGGAACGGATGAGGTTATCGCGCTGAACAACCACATAGCGGTTGTCCGTGAGAACGCCAACCTGACAAAAGACGAGAAGCGGGAAATTATCCTTGAAAACAGGAAAAAGCTGGAACAGGCAAAAAAAGTTGAAAAGCTGAAAAAACCGGAGGTTGATCAGCTGATCAGCCAGGCAGTCAGCTATCTGGACGAGCATTACGACAAGGAATACTACAGCAAAGCAGCAGCTTCCTGTGAGGCAGAAACCGCTGCGGAAAAGATCCGCTACGAAAAAGAACTGGCAGCACTGAAAGCAGCGCATCAGAAGGATATCCAGAAGGCTTCCGGCAGCGCTGAACTCAAAGAAGAAAAGTATGTTTACAAGAACAAGCTTTTTGACGCAAGACTGAAACATGAGTCCACACTGCAGGAGATCCGGGACCGGAAGCATGAAGCCTTCGCACACCGGTATCACCTGATCGACCTGCTGCGGCTGTCAAAATTCACTTTTGCGGAAAGACAGAAACAGAAGCTTGAAAATTACCGGTATACGTTCAATATCAAGCAGTTCCTGCTGAAGAACGGCCTCTATATCGCGATTCTGTTTATCTTTATCCTGCTGTGCATTCTGACGCCCATTATCAAGCATACACAGCTGCTGACCATGAACAACATCCTGAATATCCTGCAGGCGGCTTCTCCCCGGATGTTCCTGGCGCTGGGCGTCGGCGGCCTGATCCTTCTTGGCGGAACGGACCTGTCCGTCGGACGGATGGTCGGTACCAGCATGGTGCTGTCCACCATGATCATGCATAAAGGCATCAATACCGGCGCACTGTTCGGAAACATTTTTGATTTTTCGGCCATTCCGGTCGGATTGCGGATCGTACTGGCACTGGTGGTCTGCTGCTGTGTGACCACGCTGTTCACTACCATCGCGGGCTTCTTCACGGCACGGTTCAAGATTCATCCTTTCATTTCCACCATGGCAAACATGCTGATCATGTTCGGCCTGATCACATTTGCAACCAAGGGCGTATCCTTCGGTGCGATTGAGATGTCCATCAACAAAACGATCATGCCGAAAATCGGCGGACAATTTCCGACGATCATCCTCTGGGCTGTGGCAGCGGTGATCATCATGTGGTTTGTCTGGAACAAAACCAAGCTGGGAAAGAATATGTACGCGGTCGGCGGCAATCCCGAGGCGGCTGCCGTCTCCGGCATCTCGGTGTTTAAAGTGACCATTACCGCATTTGTCATCGCCGGGATCCTGTACGGCTTCGGTGCATGGCTGGAATGCATCCGCATGGTAGGCTCCGGCTCCGCCGCTTACGGACAGGGCTGGGAAACGGACGCAATCGCGGCCTGCGTGGTCGGCGGTATTTCGTTCAAAGGCGGTATCGGCAAGATCCAGGGGATTGTCGTCGGCGTGCTGGTTTTCACCGCCCTGACCTATTCCCTGACGATTCTCGGCGTGGACACGAACCTTCAGTTTGTATTCTCCGGAATCATCATCCTGTCCGCGGTGACGATCGACTGCCTCAAGTACGTGCAGAAGAAGTAATCCTGACGGAGGAAAGAGGAAAATCATTACGGAGCAATCCTTCAGGATTGCTCCGTTTTCTGAATGCGGAAACCCCCGCGCCTCAGGACGCGGGGGTTCGATAATGTACTATGGCAGGCAGTTATCAGGCAATTTTCCGGACAACGTCCGCGTGAATGCAGTGCTCCGTTTTCACCCAGTGCTGCTGATCGCTGCAACGGATCAGGCCGAACACCTGGTTGAAAAAGCCGACGATGGCATTTGCGAAAAATCCGCCGATCATCATGGGAACCGTGCGGAACCTGAAATGGATCCTGTTATCAATCCAGTCCGCGTAATAAAACAGAAAGAAATAGCTGTATGAAATGATCATGATACCGATCAGCGTTCCGCTGAGCGAAATGTCAAAGAAGGGTCTTCCGGAGAAACCAAGGAAGAGCACAGCGTTAAGCAGCAGCTGCAGGAGTGCGGCAACGGTCGCGGCAACGCTGTACATGTAGGTTCCCAGGCTCAGGAATTCCCACAGGCTGATACGGCCGGCAAATAAAGCCCGGACCAGTTTTCCTGTATTATGCAGCGTCACATACCAGTGCCCCTGTCCCCAGCGGACCCGCTGGCGGATTGCAGCGTAGAGACGGGTGGGCTTTTCATCGTAAACCCGGGTAAAATGATTCCAGAGAATCCGGCGGCCCTCCAGAATTGCTTCCACCTGCATCTCATAGTCTTCTGTAAGCGTCATGGTGGTCCATCCGCCCCGCTGGGCAAGGTAAGAGGTGCTCATCGCAAAACCGGTGCCGCCGAGGACTCCGTTCAGGCCCAGACGCTGCTTTGCAAGGTTGAAAAAGCGGTTGCTCAGGGTGTAACCGGTATAGTAGAACCAGGCAACCACGCCGCTCTTATTCTTTGCACCGAGATAGCACTGGATAAAGTCAGGCCGTCCTTTATCAAGGTATTGGCTGTTGACTTCACGGAACATATTGGAATCAATCAGGTTATCCGCGTCAAAGATCATCATCAGGTCATAATTGTCACGGTAATCGATCTGATCCAGCGCTTTTTTCAGGGCGATGGGCTTGCCGGTTGCGGCGTCCGGGGATTCCTTGTGTGTTTCAATCACATTGGCGCCGAGGCTCCTTGCTTTTTCCGCCGTTCCGTCCGTACAGTTATCGGCAATGATATAGAAATCGTACAGTTCCCTGGGATAATCCATCTCATTCAGGTTTCCGATGATATCCCCGATCACTTTTTCTTCATTATGGGCGGGAACAAGCACCAGAAAGCGCATCTGCGGATCGTGATCCTTATAATCCTTCTTCGCTTTCCCAAATCCCCAGAAGCCGATAATAATCTGATAAAGCAGGCTGAATGTCAGAAAAACACCGCATACGCCTGCCAGTGCCTCCAGCACCATTTTCAGGTAATTCATGATTCCTCTCCCCATTCCACGGGTCTTTCAACCCAGTTCAGAAACCGGTCCGCGTCTGTTATCCGGCTGTCCACGGATCGTATTTTCCGGTTTCAAGTATATCAGCGATGCGCTTTGCGGCAAATCCGTCCCCATAGGGGTTGCATGCATGTGCCATGGCATCGTAGGCAGCCTGGTTCTCAAGCAATTCTGTGAAATTCCGGCGAATATCTTCCTCGCCGGTCCCGACCAGCCGCAGCACGCCGGATTCAACTCCTTCCGGACGTTCGGTGGTGTCGCGCATCACCAGGACAGGCCGGCCGAAGGCCGGGCATTCCTCCTGGATTCCGCCGGAATCCGTCAGGCAAAGATAACACCTGGCTTCGAAGTTGTGGCAGTCCAGGACATCAACCGGCTCGATCAGGTGAATGCTGTTACAGTTTTCCAGCTCTTCAGCTGCCACCTTCCGAACCGACGGATTCATGTGAATCGGATACACCGCCCTGCATTCCGGATGTTCATCCAATACGCTGCGGATCGCGCGGAACATGTGCCGCATCGGCATACCGAGGTTCTCACGGCGATGGGCGGTGATAAAAATCAGCTTCCTGTCCCCGACCCATTCGAGTTCGGGATGAGTGTAGGTTTCCTTCACTGTGTACCGCATGGCATCAATGACCGTGTTGCCGGCAATAAAAATGCTTTCAGGGTTTTTGCCCTCCCGGATCAGGTTCTCCGCCGCCCGGCGGGTCGGGGCAAAATTGAACCGGCTGACAATTCCCACAGCCTGACGGTTGAACTCCTCCGGATAGGGGGAACTGATGTTGTACGTGCGGAGCCCGGCTTCCACATGACCGACAGGGATCTGAAGGTAAAAGCATGTCAGGGCAGCCGCAAAAGCGGAGGACGTATCCCCGTGGACCAGAACCACATCCGGCTTTTCAGCCTCAAGAACCGGACGGAAAGCGGACATGATCGCTGCAGTGATATCAAAAAGGGTTTGCTCCGGCTTCATGACGGAAAGATCATAGTCCGGCTTTACATCAAAGATTTTCAGTACACTGTCCAGCATCTGCCTGTGCTGGCCTGTGACGCAAACGATCGTCCGGATGCCCTGCCTGGTTTTCAGCTCGTTCACCAGGGGACACATCTTGATTGCCTCAGGTCTTGTCCCAAAGACCACCATCACTGTTTTCATCAGCCTGCTTGAAAACTCACTTTCAGCGCACTTCCGGTCCGGCGGGCAGACGGAAGCCAGGTCATCCGGCCGGAAAGATCCGACCGGCACAAGAAAAGACCCTTACCGCAACTGAGGCTGCGGTAAAGATCACACTGCCGGATAAGATACATGGAAGCATACTGCCTGATGAAACAGGCCGGATGGTATGCCCACCCGCTTCCAGTATTACCCGTAATTATATCACACGGGTCTGATTAGTCAAGAAAAACAGGCCCTTTATTGTTGATTACAAAGGATTTCCGGAATGATGCGCCGCCAAAGGCGGATGATTCAGAGCAGGAATACAACGGTATTTACCATCATATGAAGGACGATGGAGGCTGTAATCGTGCCTGCCTTTTTACGCGCAAACGTGAAAAGAATTCCGGCAAGCAGGGCGGCAGCCATCCCGGCCGGGGTCCTGTGGGCTGCGGCGAACAGCAGGGAATTCAGTATGAGGGCACCCGCAGCAGGCAGGAAATGCAGGCATCGCTCATATACAAAGCCCCTGTATATGATTTCTTCCGCAGCGGGACTGAGTACGCACAGCAGGAGAAATCCGGAAAGGGAGGGCTCCGGACCTGCAGGCTTCCCTAAACAAAACCGATCCAGGATTCCGCAGGCGGTTCCGACACCGATCCACAACAGGATTTCAGGAAAAGACAGATAAAAAACAGACGTTCCCCTCTGCCGGAAATACCACAGCACCGCCGCGGCGGGAATAAACCAGGCGAAGAATTCCGCTGCTGCCGGAGGAAGACTATTCCCTGCGTAACGGAAGAGCAGCCAGACCAGCGCCGGCAGAACGGCAGCCAGCCAGTCATGAATCCTGTTTCTTTCCATTACTGCCACTGCCTCCTTCCAGGATCCGCTGCCGGGCTGCGACCAGATAGTCAGCAATGGCAGGGACAGAGTTTCCGGTATTCGCCCAGGTTTCAGCAATGGCTTCCTTCCGGCCTTCAGCGAACTGCTCCGAGTGCAATACTTCTTCAATCAGTTCCGGCAGCCTGCCGGCGTTTTCCTGCGTCAGCTGCACGCCGACCTTCGGAAGAGCCCGGAAAGTCCACATTTCATTATCCAGCCAACCGGCGTCATAGGGTTCAAAATCGAATGAAACATCCGCATAGATGACGGGTTTGTCAAATACCAGGACAAAATCAAAGACGACACCGGAGTAGTCGGAAATCAGCAGGTCCGACCGGTACAGAACATCGAAGTTGTCATTGTCAAAATTCCATTCCAGTTTTTCACTTTCAGGGAATTCCGCATGCAGCCGGTCAATCAGCTCCTTCTCAGAGACCATGGACTGGGGATGCGGCCGGAGGATGATATGGTACCCGGTTTTGCAAAGGGTATCGACCATCTGTGCCCCGAAACGGTTGAAGATGCTGCTGGGGCCCCAGCTCGGAGCCAGCAGGATGGTCGTGGGGTGAGGAGCGGCAGGACCGCGTTCCCGCTGCTTTTTCAGTAAGGCATCCATATGGGGGAGGCCGGCCAGGACGCATTCCTTTGCAGGCAGGTGCCGCTGCGCTTCCAGCCTCCGGACTTCCTGAACCTGGTATTCTCCGCTCAGCAGCAGCGCGTCATAGTAATCCGTTCCGAACATCCTGTAACAGGTCACGCCGTTGGCGGCGTGCAGTACATGCACGTACCATCCGACCCCTCTGGAACGCTTCCACTGGTAGACGTCCAGTCCAGGGGTGCTGGAAAGAACGACATCCGCCTGCAGCATATTCATCCGGGCAAAGGCGCGGTTGCCTTCTCCCGTAAATTCCGTTTTGATATGTTCATATTTTTCATGCAGCAGAGGATCATCCGGGGACGCGGTCAGGTACAGGACCGTTTCACCGCGCTTTTCCATTTCATCACAGAGCGGCTTGAAAATCGTCCAGTAACGCTTGCTGTCTGTAAAGAACACGAAGGGCGTCCGTACATGATCCAGGTTCCGCGCCTGTTTCCCCGAAATCATTACTTTCAGCTTCACCCAGCAGTTACGCAGGGCATAAATCGCCGCGCTGAGCACTCCGATGAGAATGGTGAACAGCATACTCCCTGTGCCGGGGTCAATGTAGAAAAACATGTCAGGGGACCTCCCAGTTGTTCTCATCAAACACGTTTCTGTTCCTCAGCACCAGACGGACGGGATCCTTGAACTGGTTTCCATGGTTTTCCGCAATACGCCAGTCTGTCAGCATGACGTACTGCGCCTCTTCATCCTTCGCGTCTTCAGTGATCGGATTTCCGGTAAACGGATTTACCGGATCCGTAATCAGCCCTTTCATGGCTTCCGACGGCATATCCGCAATCGTCATGAAAGAATCACTGACGGTGAATTCGTCCCCGCTGCTGAAATCCTTGATCATCATCAGGGCGTTATATGCCATGACGCCGTCGTAGGGGGCCAGTGCGTTGCTGCCTTCCTGACCGCCGGTCAGAATATGGTCCAGTCCCAGTTCCCATCCGTGGTCACTGACCACCAGGATCCGTGTATTGTCCCACAACCCGTTCTCCCGCAGATAATCAAACCACTGTCCAAGCTGGATAAACGCGGCCATGTCGCTCTGGTAATGTTCCATCTGCTCGGCAGTCTTCAGCTCCAGATGTCCGCCGAAGGAGGTGCCGCGTACCTTGTGTGCGGCTTCATAGGCGGTGTTGTCAACAGACTGCTGCGGAACAAACGCCGGTTCCTGCAGCATGGTAACATCATGGGTGGATGTATTGCTGAGTATCAGGAATGTGTTTTCCTCACCAGGACTGATCCCTGTCATCGCCGAAAGGTTCTGCAGTGCGGAAAATGTCTTCATGAATTCATCCGAAATACCTGTGCTTGTGAATTCGGATTCCGCCGAAAAGACAGCCTTGCTCTCTGAATCCAACGCGTTGGCCGGGTTCAGGGCTTCTGCTTCATTGTATTTGCCTTCGTTGTAAATCTCCGGCTGAAGCAGCACGGGGACTGTGCGGAAAACGCTGTAACAGAACAGATTCCGGCTGATCGTCAGATCTTTTTTCATGAGGACTTCTTCCGGTTTCTCAATGAACGCTCCGTTGGTGACATAACGGTGAATGGCCGGATAATCATCGAAAATACTTAAATCCGGGATCCACAGGTATCCTGCGTAGGGCGGGTCGCACACCGTGACGTCATATCCGTTTTCCATAAACAGAACCGGCAGCACTTTAAGTGCTTCATTCTGCTTTTCCGGCAGTCCGGTATCCGACCGCTTATCGAGTTCGAAGGGCCTGTAATCATATCCGGCAAAAAGGGACGGGGTGGCGACATTCGTGTTCCGTCCGAAGGACAGGGTGTTCGGATAGTATGTAAAACCGCGGAACTGCTCCGCCACTTCAGGGTTTTCTTCAAACAGATAGGGAACAAAGCCGCTGATGCAGCGGTCCAGCATAAGGACAACTACGTTTTTTCCATTCCGGGACATTGCAAAGGAAGGTTTCTCCTGCTTTTTTTCCGCCAGTATGCTCAGTTCACCGGATGCAGCCCGGATACCGTTCACGTTCACAACCGTCATCGCGGCAAGCCCGATGCATCCCGCGATACAGACTGCCTTCAGAATCCTCGGTTTCTTCCTCCATAAAAGAACAACTGCTCCGGAAACGGCCAGAATGATTCCGAGGTTCAGAAGACAGTCCGAAGGAAGAACAGACAGGGGAGTGTCATACTTCAGCAGGGAAGACAGATTTCCATATCCCGTTCCGAAAAACATATAATCCGCAACCGCCGCAGCTGAAAGAATCACAGCACCGAGAGCGAACCGTTTTCTTCCCCTTTCGGAGGATATCCGGTAAAAAACCATGCACCAGACGAGAAACGTTCCGGCAGCCAGCAGGGCAGAGGAGAACACGTACCGCAGCGGTGAACGGAAAGCTGTCAGCTCCACAAATTCTCCGGGAGATGCGTTCACGATCGCTGACGGAATCAGGAAGCCCAGCAGAATGGTCAACAGTATACAGCAGATGAAGAAAACACCTTTTTCCGGGTCGGCGGCATCTGCACGGACGGCTGAGGGCTCATAAACGGCTCGTGCCCGATCTTTGCTTTTTCCACATAGTTTTGTGACGATGTTCCTTACCAGCGAGAACGTATTGTTCAGCGTCCAGTAGAATACCAGTCCGGACGGAGAACGATACAGGAGCACCAGAAAAATGAGCGCCATGCCATAGAGCTGAACTTTACTCTTCAGGGGCATGCCCCGTGTATACATCGCCCCGGAAACAATATTGATGAATGTCATCAGAACAGGGAGCAGGTGGATGGACGTGCCGGATATGGAAATCAGCTGATCCGGCAGCCCGAGATCGGTGACCGGTCCGAAGGGAACTCCCTGCAGCAGGCTTAACCCGGAAAGGTAGCGGTAAGCGGCCAGAAAAAAAGGAATCTCCAGCAGCAGAGACAGGGAGCCCTTCAGAGCGTAATATGGTTTGTAGTTGTTCTGCCTGTAATATGTCTGCAGGATCATAAAGCGTTCGTCGCCCCGGAATGCCCGCCTGATTTTTTCGATTCCGGGTTTCAGCAGCTGTGCCTGAAGACGTTCTTCCTGCTGTACGGCATCTACCCTGCGGAACAGGGGGAGCAGCAGCAGATTGACTGCAATGCTCAGCAGGATAATGGATCCTCCCGGACTTCCGGTGATCCGGTAGCTGACAGTGTACACTGCATCAAACAGCAGTTCCAACGGTCCCAGAATCAGTTTGTGCAGTATATCCCCAATCATGTGAAAACCTCTGAATTCGTGGAATGCGGAATCCGCCCTGCGGCAGAAAGAACTGTCTTCAGGAGGGAAGCTCCTGAGGATCAGATTCTCCTGAAGAGCCAGGCAGATCCTCGAGGCCGGAAAGCTTTTTACGGATTGTCCGGGTCCGTGATACTGCGGAATCGATGGTCTCGCCAGCCTGATCCAGGCGGTGACGGGTCATCTCCAGCATTTCCGCAAAGCGGGAAAAGTCTGTTTTGATCTCTCCCAGCAGCTGCCATACTTCGCCGCTGCGCTTTTCGATGGCCATGGTACGGAAGCCCAGCTGCAAGGCATTGAGCATGGCGGAAAAGGTACCCGGACCCGCAAGGACCACGCGCTCCTCCCGCTGAATGGCCTCCACAAGATCGGGGGACTGAATGGCTTCCGCATAGAGTCCTTCGACCGGAAGGAACATGACAGCGAAGTCCGCTGTGTGCGGCGGGGCGATGTACCTGGAGGAGATCTTCTTTGCTTCCGCACGGAGACGCTGCGACAAGGCTTTCCGGGCGGCTTCTGCCGCGGCGGCGTCACCGGTCTGGGAGGCTTCCGCAAGACGGATGTAATCCTCCTGCGGGAATTTGCTGTCTACGGCGAGAAAAACGGTCCCTCCGCTGCGGTCAGGCAGACGGATTGCGAATTCGACCCGCTCCGAAGAGCCCGGAACGACTGCTACGTTTTCCTCATACTGACCGGGGGCAAGCGTCTGACGGATCAGATTGCCAAGCTGCATCTCTCCCCAGATCCCACGGGTCTTCACATTTGTGAGGACCTTTTTCAGGTCCCCGACACCGGCAGCGAGGGAATGCATTTCCCCCAGTCCCTTATAGACGGATTCAAGGCGTTCGCTGACCTGCGCGAAGCTGGTATCCAGTTTTCGGTCAAGGCTTTCGGAAAGACGCTGATCCACCGTCTTCCGCATCTCCGCCAGCTGACGCTCATTTTCCAGGCGCAGCGCCGTGATCTTTTCCTCCTGGTTCCGGGTAGACAGCAGAACCTGGCGCTGCATACTTTCCAGCAGCGTAGACTGATTCTGTCCCATCTGGGACATGGTGGCCAACAGGTTCTGATTTGCCGCCTGCAGGGATGAAACAGACTCATCCCGCTGGGCATCCAGTTCGTCCAGCAGATGATTTCCGAGGACGGAAAGATCATGCTCCTGTTTCAGACGGGCATTTTCCTGACGATGAGTCAGGACAGCCTGGCGGACAAGGAGGATGATCAGCAGGACGAGGCAGGCAAGGAGAAGATAGAATTCATAACTCATCATGCAACAAAATCCTTTGCAGCGTTTATACCGCGCAGAGGCATGTGCCGGTCACGGCATTTCACGGCGGCCTTCCAGGGCTTTGAGAAGGGTAACCTCGTCCGTGTACTCCAGGTCGCCGCCGACGGGAACGCCGTGGGCGATCCGGGTGCAGCGGATCTCCATGGGGCGGATGAGGCGGGCAATATAGGAAGCAGTGGCTTCCCCCTCCACATCCGGATTGGTGGCGAGGATCACTTCGGTAACATTTTCCGAACCCAGACGGGACATCAGCTCGCGGATATGGATATCATCCGGTCCTACCCCTTCCATGGGAGAAAGAGTACCGTGAAGCACATGATAAAGGCCGGCATATTCGTGGGTGCGTTCCAGCGCCGCTACATCCCGGGGATCCCGGACCACGCAGATCTGACCGTTGTGGCGTTCCGGATCGGCGCAGACAGAACACAGGTCTCCGGCGGCATAGTTTCCGCAGACCGTACAGAAACGGATCGCCTTGCGGCCTTCCCACAGCGCGACAGAAAGACTGCGGACATCTTCCAGCGGCATGGACGCAATGTGGTACGCAAAGCGCATGGCTGTTTTCTGGCCGACACCCGGAAGCCGGTGAAGCTCCGCCGCCATGGTTTCGATGGGTTCAATCTGGGCGCTCATCTCAGAACAGACCGCCCATCCCGGGAGCCATACGGCTCATAGCCGCTTCGCGGGCATCCTCACCCTTGCGAAGGGCTTCGTTGACCGCGGCCAGAATCAGGTCCTGGAGCATTTCGATATCATCCGGATCCACGACCTGCGGATCAATCGTGATGGAGGAAAGCTCCCGCTTGCCGGAAACTTTGACGGAAACCATTCCGCCGCCGGAGGACGCTTCATATTCCGCTGCGTCCAGCTGCTCCTGGGCTTCCTGCATCTGCTGCTGCATCTTCTGGGCCTGGCGCATGAGCTGCTGCATATTGGCTCCGCCGCCGAAACCGCCGAAATTCTGTCTTGCCATCGTGTTATTTCTCCTTTCAAAAGGGACTGGTCCCTTATTTGACAATGGTTATACGGGGGATCCTGAAGATCCTTCGCTCCGCCCGGACATCTTACGTTGAAGCGCTTCTGTCGGCAGGCGAAGCCGCCTGTTCAGGGATGACCACCGGGGTGATGGATGTGACGACGTCATCCAGGATCGCCATGATATAGGGCATGCCCCTGCCGGAACGGTTCTGGAGCAGGATCTCGGTCTTGCTGAGCTTCGTGACCGGGGAGCGGAGCTGGGAAACCAGAAGGGTGCAGGGCGTACTCTCCGGAAGGACGCAGACACCCGCGATCATCCGGCCGTTGGAACCGTTCTTGTTGAAGGCGAAACAGCGGACGCCCTTGCCGGACCGGTTCTGGGGTTCAAAATCCAGCTGCGGGATACGCTTGGCCCAGCCGCGTTCAGAGAAGAGGATGATCTCGTCTCCTTCCGCAATCTGGCGGAAGCAGCAGACCTCGTCCCCGGTCTCCACGGACATTGCGCGGACACCGGCGGCAATACGGCCCTGCACCGGCACGCCGGAGAGCGGGAAGCGGATGCTCATACCGCCCCGGGTGATCAGCAGGACGTCCCTGTCGATGTCAGCGGGACGAACGTCCAGCAGGGAATCCTCCTTTTTCAGGGAAAGGGCGGGATACTTGCGGGAACGGACGTCATAATCCGCCGCCGCAGTACGCTTGATCATGCCGCGCCGCGTTACAAACAGGAAGTCCGGCATGGATTTCAGTTTTCCGGAATCCGCCGTCATCATGTAGAGCGCCTGCTCACCGTCCTCCAGGCCGGCAAGAACACCGGCCAGAAGCTGGCCGCGGTCCCGGGGCTTGCATTCAGCAAGCTTTCCGACATTCACGGGGTAGCAGTTGCCGAGGCTGGTGAAGATGTAGAGGGTTTCCGCCGTGGTGGTGTTCATCAGGAACCGGGCGGAATCCCCGGGGTTCTCCTCCGGCGTGGGCAGGGGGGTGCGCTTAAGCTGGGCGGGCAGAATACGCTTGAGGTAGCCGCTTTCCGTAAAGACGACTACGGCATCCTCCGGTACCGGCGTGCTGTCCGGCAGCTCCACAGGAACATCCTCCGGGGCTTCCAGCGCAGTCCTGCGTTCATCGGCGTACTGTTCAGCCAGTGCTTCCATTTCCTTCCGGATAACTTCGCGGAGCTTCTTTTCGCTCTTCAGGATGCCTTCCAGACGGGTGATGAGCTTCAGGATATCCGCGTACTCCTTCCGGAGAGCTTCCACTTCCAGATTGGTCAGGCGCTGGAGACGCATATCCAGGATCGCCTGGGCCTGGACATCTGTCAGCTCAAAGCGTTCCATCAGGCCGATGCGGGCTTCCTTAGGACTCTTGCTGGCACGGATCAGGGCGATGACTTCATCCAGGTTATCCAGGGCGATCATCAGTCCCTGCAGAATATGCGCACGGGCTTTTGCCTGCTTCAGTTCATACTCCGTACGGCGGGTGACCACCTGCTTCTGATAATCGATGTATCCGGCGATGAGCTGTTTCAGCGTCAGGAGGACAGGTTTTCCGCCGGAAATTGCCACCATATTGACCCCGAAGGTGATCTGCAGATCCGAGTATTTGTAAAGATATGCCAGCACCTTTGCGGGATCCGTATCCCGTTTCAGTTCGATGACAGCCCGCATGCCGGTACGGTCGCTCTCATCGCGGATATCGCAGATACCGCCCAGGGCGGCTTTCTTTTCCTCGCTGAGCTTATGGATCTTTTCCAGCATGGCGGCCTTGTTCACCTGATAGGGAACTTCGGTGATGACCAGCAGTTTTTTCCCGTTGGTACCGTCTTCAATATGTACCCGGGCACGAAGCGTCAATTTGCCGCGGCCGGTTTCATATCCGCGGCGGATCTCGTCGTTGTTCAGGAGAACGCCGCCGGTGGGGAAGTCCGGCCCCGGAAGGATCTGCATGAGCTCCTCCAGGGAGATCTCCGGGTTATCCATCTGCGCAAGGACGGCACGGATGGACTCCCCGAGGTTGTGGGTGGGGATGTTGGTGGCGAGGCCGACCGCAATTCCGTTGGCGCCGTTGACCAGCAGATTCGGGAAACGGGCGGGCAGCATATCCGGTTCCTTCAGGGTATCGTCAAAATTCAGCCGGAAGGGAACGGTGTCCTTTTCGATATCCCGGAGCATCTCCATGGCCAGGGGCGTCATACGGGCTTCAGTATACCGCATGGCGGCGGCACCGTCCCCGTCGATAGAACCGAAGTTTCCGTGGCCGTCCACCATGGGAGCACGCATGGAGAAATCCTGCGCCATATGCACGAGCGCGCCGTAGACGGAAGAATCCCCGTGGGGATGATACTTACCGAGACAGTCGCCGACGATACGCGCGCATTTGCGGTGCGGCTTGTCGGGGGTGGTGCCCAGTTCCATCATGGTATAGAGGATCCGGCGCTGAACCGGTTTGAGGCCGTCCTCCACCCGGGGGAGGGCACGCTCCAGGATAACATGTTCCGCATAGGGCATCATGCTGTTGTGCATGACGTCTTCCATATTGATATCCAGGATCCGGGAGGGATCATCCTTCGCAATGGGCTTTTCCGGCTCTCTTCTCTTCGCCATCCCGATCATACCCTCCCTTCATCGAACGCTGCGGCAGCGGCGCTGTCTGCGCGACCCGCGGCGCTCTGATCCAGTTTCTCGTCGAAGGTGTCTTCCTTGTTGAAGTCTGCATGCTCACTGATGTAATCGCGGCGGGGTTCCACCTTGTCGCCCATGAGGACGGTGGTGAGCCGGTCCACCAGCGCGGCATCCTCAATGGAAACGCGCATCAGCTTTCGCTGGGAAGGATCCATGGTGGTCTCCCAGAGCTGCTCAGGATTCATCTCACCAAGGCCTTTATACCGCTGGAGGGTATATCCCTTGCCGGCGGCGCGGGTGGCTTTGGCCAGCTCCCGGTCGTCGTAGGCATAAATGATCTTCTGCCCCTTCTGGACCTTGTAGAGCGGGGGCATGCCGATATAGACATGGCCGTTGGTGATCAGATCCTTCATATAGCGGAAAAAGAAGGTCAGCAGGATTGCACGGATATGGGCGCCATCCTGGTCCGCATCGGAGAGGATGATGACTTTGCCGTACTTCAGGTTGGACAGGGAAAAGCCTTCGTCGATCCCGGTGCCGAGCGCCGTGATCAGGGAACGGAACTCCTCGTTGGCCAGGACCTGGTCCAGGTGCTTCTTTTCGACGTTCAGGGGTTTGCCGCGCAGGGGAAGGATCGCCTGGAAGCGCCGGTCGCGGCCCTGCTTGGCGCTGCCGCCGGCGGAATCGCCTTCGACGATGAACAGTTCGTTATCTTCCCATTTCCTGCCGGTACAGGCGGAAAGCTTGCCTACCAGGGGAGCGGCTTCCAGCTGGCTGGCCTTGCGGATATTATCCCGCGTTTTGCGGGCAGCTTCCCGTGCCTGGGCGGCGCGGATGGCTTTTGACACGATGGCGGAGGCAACCTCCTGGTTTTTCAGGTTGTCGAGCCAGTCTGTCAGCTGCTGGGAGATGACGGATTCGACCGCGGGACGGACCTCACTGTTGCCAAGACGGCCCTTGGTCTGGCCTTCGAACTGAGGATTCTTGACCATGGTGGTCAGCACACAGGTAAGGCCTTCGCGGAAATCCTCGCCGGAAAGGTTGTTATCTTTTTCCTTCAGGAGACCCACCCGGCGGGCATAATCGTTGAAGCATTTGGTGAACGCTGCCTTGAACCCGGTCTCATGGGTGCCGCCTTCAGGCGTGTTGATGTTGTTGACATAGGAGAAGAGGCTTTCGGTGAAGCCGTCGGTATACTGGATGGCAGCCCGGCAGATGACGGTATCGCGCTTGCCTTCCAGATAGATGATATCTTCCTGCAGGGCGGTCTTTCCGGCGTTGAGGTAGCGGACGTAATCCGAAATGCCGCCCTCGTAGCAGAAGACGCGGGTGCGGGCCTCCGGATCGGCAAGGCGTTCGTCAGTAAAAGTGATGCGGACACCGCGGTTCAGGTATGCCAGTTCCTGCAGGCGGCGGGCCACAGTTTCTGTATGGAATTTCACATCCTCAAAGATCCGTTCATCCGGAAGGAAGCGGACCAGCGTACCCTTCTTCCGGGTGCTGCCCAGGGTCTCCAGCGGACCGGAAGGCTTACCGGCTTCGATCTTGCGGGTGGACGGGTTCAGCTCCGAAGTGAACGCCATCCGGTAATGGGTCCAGTTCAGATAGACGTCCACGGTAAGCCAACGGCTCAACGCATTGACGACGCTGGCCCCCACGCCATGAAGGCCGCCGGAATAATCGTAGTTTTCGTTGTTGAACTTGCCGCCGGCATGCAGGACGGTGAAGATGACTTCCACACCCGGGATGCCGAGGGTTGGATGCGTGTCTACAGGCATGCCGCGGCCATTGTCCCAGACGCTGGCGGAGCCATCCCTGTGCAGGGTGACGGTGACCTCGTCAGCGAAACCGTTGGCAGCTTCGTCGATGGCGTTGTCCACGATCTCCCACAGCAAGTGATGGAGGCCGCGGGAGGAAGTCGTCCCGATGTACATGCCGGGACGCATGCGGACGGCCTCAAGGCCTTCCAGCACCTGAATATTCCCGGCGTTGTAGGTTTGCGATGTCATGGGGTCACTCCTTGGATCAATGAATAAAAGGTTACCCGTAATTATACCATAAAATGTAGGCAAAAGAAAAGGGGAACACTAGATTTTGCGGCCGGAAATACAAGGCCGGCCCTTGACACACCCTGAAAAAACGGGGATAATAAACAGGATATGAAAGGGGTTGTGCGCATGAAGCGCTTTTTATGCGGATTTCTGTGCCTGTGCTTTCTCTGGACAGGGATCAGCCTGGCTTTTGCCGAGGATGATGAGGAAAATCCGAGCCTGATCGATGAGCTGATCGATGAGGAAAACGAAGAGATCGAACAGACCGGAAGCAGCACGGGAAGGGTGACCGGAAAGGTTTATCCTACTCCGACAGCAGAGGATTTCGATCTGGATTCCCCGGCGGTTTACACCTGCAAGCTGGGGCCTGACCGGCCGATCTTCAGGATCATGGATCCGACGTACAACGGCAAGAATGTGCTGGTACGCGGCCAGGCCGGCGGAATGGAAGCGGATGTGCTGTATGTGGGACTGCAGTGGCTGATCGTCCGCCGGGGCAACGCGATCGGCTATACGATGCGCCAGTGGGTGGACTTCGGCTCCATCCAGCCTGTGGACCCGGTGAACACAGCACCCTTCAATGTGCAGAAACACGCGTATACAGCGGTCACCGCCACGTACTGCCATGTCCGGAAGGATATGAGCTTCAACAAAGGCGCGGAGGACGACGGAAACAATTATGTGATCCTGAATCCGGGGACGAAAATCACCATCTGGAAATTCTATGACGGATGGGCGGTTGTCAATTATATGCGTGAGTACGGCTACATTGATCCCAACGAGCTGACGGAACTGCTGCCGGTCTCACCCACGGACGAGGAACTGTATGCGGACTGTCCCATCGCGGCCTATACCAGCTATTACAAGATGGTGCAGACGAAGAACAATATCAGCCGGATCCATAACATCAAGCTCGGCTGTGAGCTGGTTTCCATGATCCTGTATCCGGGAGAGCAGTTTGACGGAAACGAAGTGATGGGACCATACGGGAAGAGCCGCGGATACGAGCCGGCGATCGTGATGAAGGACGGAAAGGACGTGCTGGGATACGGCGGCGGAACCTGCCAGGTGGCCAGCACGCTGTACAATGTCGTTCGCCAGCTGCCCGGGCTGCGGGTGGACTGGCGGCGTCCCCACGGCGGGAACGGCGCGACTTACCTGCCGATCCACTGCGACGCGGCTGTCGGAACGGACAAACAGAACTTCAAATTCACGAATATGTATGATTTCCCGATCCGGATTGAAGCATGCACCAGCAGTGACGGAGCGCTGTCCATGCGGATCTACAAAGTGCACTGACTGCAGCAGGCTGCGCTTTCCGAGGATCGGTGAACAGAATAAAAACACGTGCGCGGACAGAAAAGCCGCGCACGTTCGTTATATCAGGGAAAAAGCAAAATAGAAACCGCTAATTTACCGAAGCGGCAGTTTTCAGACCGGTATGGATGTGGTAAAATCCATGCTGTCAGAAAAAATGGCAGATGCCGTGTAACGGCAGGGAGGATTCAAATGATCGACTTACAGCATGTGACCAAAACCTATACGAAAAACAACAAGAAGGCCGTCGACGACCTGACTCTCCAGGTAAAAGGCGGAGAACTTTTCGGCTTTATCGGACCGAACGGCGCCGGTAAAACCACCACGATCAAGATGATGACAGGCGTGCTGACGCCTGATGAGGGAACGATCACCATGGCGGGCCATCCGATGACCACGGAACGCCTGGAAGCACAGAAGGTGATCGGTTTTGTGCCGGACGGGAACGACCTGTACGACCGGCTGACCGGTATGGAATACCTGAACTTCATGGCGGATATCTACGGCGTCGGCGCCGCGCAGCGGAAGGCACACATCGAAAAATACCTGGATATCTTCTCGCTGGAGGACGCCATCAACAACCAGGTCCGGTCCTACAGCAAAGGCATGAAGCAGAAGCTGGTCGTAATCGGCGCGCTGATCCATAATCCCCCGATCTGGATCCTGGACGAACCGCTGGGAGGCCTGGACCCCCGGGCAGCGCATCTCCTGAAGGAAGAAATGATCCGGCACTGCAGCGAGGGGAACACCGTCTTTTTCTCCACGCATGTGCTGGAAGTGGCGGAAAAGCTCTGCACCCGCATCGGCGTCATTGACAACGGCAGCCTGAAGGCAGTCGGCACGCTGGACGAGCTGCGCTCCGGCGAAAAAGGAGCCAGCCTGGAAGACCTGTTCCTCGAGCTGACGGATGACGGAGGCGAAGAAGAATGACCCAGTTCCTTGCATTGCTGAAGCTTCAGCTGCTTACGCGCTATGCGGACCTGAAGCCGAGGAACCTGAAAAATGCACTGAAGGAAAAGCGCGGCCGCACTGTCGGCATGATGATTGCCTTCATTTTCCTGTTCATCTATTTCGGTGTATTTCTGTACATCATTGAAACCAAGGCGCTGGATTTCCTGTACCTGGCACCGGAGGGAGCCCCGAATCCGGTGGATATGCGTGACCTGCTGGTGCTCCTGGCTGTTTTCTTGAGCACAGCCGGTACGCTGATCATGGCGTTCTTCTTTATCATGAGTTCCCTGTACCTGGGCCGGGATTCGGTGTTCCTCGCGTCCCTGCCCATCAGGCCCAGAAAACTGCTGGGCGCCAAGCTGGCACAGGTCTGGCTGTCGGAAACCCTGATCGACGCGGTAATCATCCTTCCGGCCTGCATCCTGTACGGGACGAGGACCGGACAACCGGCGGACTTCTATATCCGGATGGTGCTGGTGTGGCTGCTGGTTGCAATCCTGCCGATCTGCATCGCTTCATTCATCTCCGCGTTCCTGATCCGGCTTTCCACGCTGTGGAAGCACCGCGAACTCTTTATGACGGTCGGCGGTATCGGCCTGTTCGTTGCGTACATGTTCCTGGTAATGAACATGAGTACCATTACAGGCGACAGCGCCGACGGCGGAGAAATGCTCCAGCGGTTTTTCCTGGACAACTCCGCCCGGATCGCCGGAATGGCTGAACTCTTCCCGCCGGCCGGCTGGGCTGCGAAAGGCATACTGGGCGACTGGGGCCAGCTGGGTCTTTTCGCACTGGTCAGCATTGCCGCGGCCGCACTGGTCATCGGTATCCTCGGCATTTTCTACCGGAAGCTGTCCCTGCTGCAAAGTGAAGCGCCGCAGGCCACCGGCAAGAAGGGAATCCAGAAGGGATCCATCCGGGAGGGCAATGCATTCCGGGCCTGCGTGAAGCGGGAGATCCTGACGATCCTGCGGGTTCCGTCCTATGCCGTCAATATCCTGCCGATCACCTTCATGCCTGTGCTGATCATTGTGATGATGGGAGTCGCCTTCAACAGGAGCGGCGGACCGGAAGGCGGGGACACCCCGCAGATGCTCCTGAACGGACTGAATCCCGCCCTGGTCATGTGTATCCTGGCGGCGATGGTTGCCTACATGTCCGGCATGAACCCGGCGCTGAGCACCGCAGTCACGCGTGAAGGCAAGGGGCATGATTTCATCAAGGCACTGCCTGTTTCAGCGCGGACACTGATCTACGCGAAGCTGGCTGTCGGATTCGGCCTTGCGGTACTGGGCCTGGCCGCGGCGGGAATTGCGCTGGCAGTGATGGTTCCCGGACTCACAACAGAAACGGTACTCGCGCTGGCCCTGTGCCTGGTATACAGTTTCGGCTGCGCGTGCCTGGCCCTGAGCCGGGACGTAAAAAAACCGAGGCTGGACTGGGTTACGGAGCAGGAGGCAGTAAAGCAGAACTTCGGCGTCCTGATCTCAATGTTGTTTTCCTGGGCTATCCTGGCTGCGCTGGCGCTGCTGAGCTACTTCATGATCAGCCAGGGATGGGGACTGATCCCGGTATTCGCAGTACTCCTGGGGATCCTGCTGGTGATTGCGTACGCCGCATACCGGCTGCTGATGAAAAACGTGGACAAATACTATTGCGCCGGGTAACAAAAAAATAACAGGGCTGCGCAGGGACGGAAAAATCCCTGCGCGGCCTTGCGGTTTTACAAGAATGACAAAAAGGGGGCGGACACTTTATGAAAAGGCTGATGTGCGGATTGACGGTGCTGGCGCTGACGCTGCTGTGCCTGGGCAGCGCACTGGCGGAACAGAAGGTCCGGCTGCCGGAGAGCAGCTACTGCCTGAAAATCCCGGACGGAATGGAATACGACGGTCCCGGGGATTATCCGGATGACGCAGATTTCGCCTGGGTATCGGAGGAACTCGGCCTGGACATTCAGTTCTTCTGCAGGGCAAACGACAAAGGTGCAACACTGCAGGCTATGGCGGACGTCCTGATCGGGGACGGCATTGACGCATCCATCTACCGGATCAACGGGATCGACATGGTCGCGTACAGGGTGCAGGATCCGCAGGATCCGCCGGAGAAGGGCATGAAGTGTATCGGATACGTCTTCCTGGACGGAGACGCGGCGCAGATGATCTGCTTCTGGTATGCCGGACAGACTGCTGCGGACCTGACCGCTGAGATCATCGGAAGTATCACGGATAAGGATTAACGGAATATGAGTTTTACACACCTGCATCTTCATACGGAGTACAGTCTGCTGGACGGCGCGTGCCGGATCTCCTCGCTGGTGAAGCGGCTTCAGGAGCTCGGCATGGATTCGTGCGCGATCACGGACCACGGCGTGCTGTACGGTGCCATCGACTTCTATACAGCCATGAACGACGCGGGGATCAAACCGATCATCGGCTGTGAGGCGTATGTATGCCGGGACCGGACGGACAAATCCGCGACAGGCCGCGAGATGAGCCACCTGATCCTGCTGTGTGAAAACAACACGGGTTACCGGAACCTGATGCGCCTGATCAGCGAAGGCTTCCTGACGGGATATTATTACAGGCCCCGGATTGATTATGACCTGATCCGGCAGTATCACGAGGGCCTGATCTGCCTAAGCGCGTGCCTGAGCGGCGACCTGCCGAAGATGCTGCTGAACGGACAGGACGAGAGCGCCCATGCGTATATCCGGGAGATGCAGGACATTTTCGGGAAAGAAAACTTCTATGTGGAGATCATGGATCACAACCTGCGGGATGAGAAGACCGTTCTTCCCCGCCTGATTGCGATCGCCCGGGAAATGGACGTCCCGCTGGTAGCCACCAACGACTGCCATTACCTGGAGAAGAAAGACGCGCCGGCCCAGGAGGTACTGATGTGCATCCAGACGGGCAAGACGCTTGCAGACGACCAGCGGATGCGGATGGAAACCAGCGAGCTGTACGTCAAGAGCGAAGAGGAAATGCGCGCCCTGTTCAAAAATGTCCCGGACGCGGTGGACCGGACCCGGGAAATCGCCGACCGCTGCAACGTAACCTTTGAGTTCGGCGTCACCCGGCTGCCCCATTATCCCGTACCGGAAGGAGAAACCGCGGACCGGATGCTGCGCCGCCTGTGCGGCGAAGGCATGCGGAAACTGTATCCGGACGCGAAGGAAGGGGACGAACCCTACAAACGGCTGGAATATGAGCTGAGCACCATCGAAAAGATGGGTTATGTGGATTATTTCCTGATCGTATGGGATTTCATTCATTACGCAAAATCGAACGGTATCATGGTGGGTCCCGGCCGCGGAAGCGGCGCAGGATCCATTGTGGCATATTCCCTGGGAATCACGATGCTGGACCCCCTGCGGTACCAGCTGCTGTTTGAACGCTTCCTGAACCCGGAACGGATCTCCATGCCGGATATCGATGTGGACTTCTGCTATGAGCGGCGGCAGGAAGTGATCGATTATGTGGCGAGGAAATACGGAGCGGACCATGTAAGCCAGATCATTACATTCGGAACCATGGCAGCCCGCGGCGTCGTACGCGACGTAGGACGCGTACTGGGAATGAGCTACCAGGAAACGGACGCCGTGGCGAAAGCTGTTCCCATGGACCTGGGCATGACCCTGGGGAAAGCCCTGAACCTTTCGCCGACTCTGCGCCAGATGTATGACGAGCAGCCCCGTGTGAAGGAACTGATCGACACGGCCATGACGCTGGAGGGCATGCCGCGGCACGCCTCCACCCATGCGGCTGGCGTCCTGATTACCGGAAAGCCCGTCATGGAATATGTGCCCCTTCAGCGGAACGACGAGGTCATCACGACGCAGTATCCCATGGGGACCATTGAACGGCTGGGCCTGCTGAAGATGGACTTCCTGGGACTCCGGACCCTGACCGTCATCCGGGATACACTGGATATGATGCGGGAAGCGGGGAAGGATATGAAGCCGGAGGAAATCCCGCTGGACGATCCGAACGTTTACGAAATGATCAGCCGGGGCGACACGGAGGGTGTTTTCCAGATGGAAGGCGCGGGGATGACCGGATTCCTGACAAACATGAAGCCTTCCTGCTTTGAGGATATTATTGCAGCCATTTCCCTGTACCGGCCGGGCCCCATGGATTCCATTCCCCGTTATATCGCGGGAAAGACGGATCCTTCCAGCGTGAAATACAAGACGGAAAAGCTTCGTCCGATCCTTGACGTGACCTACGGCTGCATGGTGTACCAGGAACAGGTGATGCAGATCGTGCGGGACCTGGCGGGATACAGCTACGGCCGCAGCGACCTGGTGCGCCGCGCCATGGCCAAGAAAAAGCACAAAGTCATGAACGAGGAACGGGAGATCTTTGTTCACGGCCTGACAGACGCGGATGGAAATGTGACGGTCCCCGGATGTATCCGCAACGGTGTGCCGGAACAGGTGGCAAATGAAATTTACGATGAAATGATCTCCTTCGCATCCTATGCGTTCAATAAATCCCATGCCGCCGCATATGGCGTGGTGGCGATGCAGACAGCATGGCTGAAACGGTACTGGCCGGTGCAGTTCATGGCGGCCATGCTGAACAGCGTGTACGGCAACACGGGAAAGATCGCGGGGTATATCCAGTACTGCCGGGGACGGGGGATCTCCGTACTTCCGCCGGACGTGAACCGGAGCCGGTGGAAATTTACCGTCGATACAGACATGGAAGGAAAACCGGCCATCCTGTTTGGCCTGGGTGCCGTGAAGAGCGTCGGGGAGAACGCTGTGAACGCGATCCGGCGGGAGCGGGAGGAACACGGCGTTTTCCGGGATATCTTTGATTTCTGCCGCCGGGTGGATCCGACGGAATGCAGCAAACGCGTGACGGAAAGCCTGATCAAGGCGGGTGCCTTTGACAGCATGCCGGCAAACCGGCCGCAGATGCTGTCGGTTTACGAGCAGGCCATGGAGGCAAACCAGTCCGCCCGGAAGAAGAATGTTTCCGGCCAGGTAAGCCTGTTTGACATGTTCGGAGAGGAAAGCCAGGGCCTGTTCAGCGCACAGATCACCCTGCCGGACCTTCCGGACTGCCCGCCCCGGGTGAAACTGCAGATGGAGAAAGAGGCTGCCGGAGTATACATGAGCGGCCATCCGCTGGACGAATACCGGGAGATCCTGGGACGGATGTCGTTCACGACAGCGGAGATCTCCGCGGAGGATGAGAACGGAGAGAGTGTCGTGGAACTGGACGGCCGGTTCGTGGATATGGGCGGCATCCTGACGGAAGTCAAGGGAAAAGCTACCAAACGGGGCGATTATATGGCTTTTGCAACCCTGGAGGACATGTCCGGCCAGATCGAATGCCTGGTATTCCCCCGGATCTATGAAAAATACCAGACGCTGCTCCAGGAAGACGCCGCAGTGGTCATCAGCGGAAAGATCAGCGTACGCGAAGAGGAAGCGCCGAAGCTGCTGGCGGAACGGGTTACCCCGATCGCGGAATGGAACCGGCTGCCGGCGGAGGACCGTACAGATGAGCTGAAACTGACGGACGCACAGCTGGCTTCAAAAGCAGCGCAAAAACTGTTCCTCCGGCTGGAGCGAAAGGATATGGAACGCGCAGGCGCGCTGCTGGCTGCTGAGGCGGGCGGGATCCCGGTCTATATGCATATTCCAGCGGAAAAAATGACGCTTCTGTGCCCGAAAACCGCCTGGTGCAACGGCAGTGAACACTGCCTGCGGCGGCTGAAGGATGAATTCGGGGCAGAAAACGTTGTGCTCAAGTAAACGCCCGATGAACCAAAGAAAGGAGGCATGACCGCATGATCGAACTGGACGGTGTGACAAAGAAATACGGACCCCTGACAGCGCTGCGTGATGTCTCCTTCCGGGTGGAAAAGAACGAGACGGTGGGCCTGCTGGGCCGCAACGGTGCCGGGAAAACCACCCTGCTGAACCTGATGACCGGATACTTCCCGCCGACAGCCGGACAGATCCGGATCGGCGGGAAAAGCATGCGAGAGGACGCTGCGGCCTGCAAGCGGATGATCGGATATCTGCCGGAAAAGCCGCCCCTCTATGATGAGATGACTGTGGAAAGCTATCTGCGGTTTGTCTGTGAACTGCGGGAAGTGAAAAGACAAGGGATCAGGGTGCATACGGATGAGATCCTGTCCCTTTGCGGACTGCAGGAAGTCCGCTCCAGGGTGATGGGGCACCTGAGCAAGGGATACCGACAACGGGCCGGGATCGCGCAGGCGCTGTGCGGGGCACCGGAGATCCTGATCCTGGATGAACCCACCGTAGGCCTTGATCCAAAGCAGACAGTGGAGATCCGTGACCTGATCCGCCGCCTGAGCCGCGAACATACGGTGATCTTTTCCAGCCATATTCTGTCCGAGGTGCAGCAGTCCTGCACGCGGGTGCTGATCCTGGAGGAAGGCCGGCTGGTTACGGATTATGACGCAGGGAAACCGGCGGGCGATGTCCTCTGCCTGCGGTTGTCCATCGCGGGAGAAGCGGAGAAAGTTCTCCGGAAACTCCGTCACCTGGACGGGTTTTCTGACGTGGAGGGCCTGCCGTCCGCGGAAATGGGGATCACAGAGGCGCGGATAAGGCTGGAACGGGGAGAGGACAGCGGTCCGGTACTGGACAGGGCTTTCCGCACCCTGGCTGACAGCGGCCTGGCTGTCCGTATGCTGAAAGAAGAGAAGGAGGATCTGGAGGAGATCTTCCTGAGGAGTATCAGTCAATGAAAGCGATCTGGAAGAGGGAATTACAGGGATACTTCTGTACCGCAGCGGGGTACGTCTATCTTTTCGTATTCCTGACGGTTTCCTCCGTCCTTTTTTATCTGGAGATCCTGAGCCAGCGAAGCGGAGAGCTGCCCACGTTCATCGGGGAAATGAGCTATCTCTGGATGCTCCTGAGTCCGGTGCTGACGATGCGTCTGCTGGCAGAGGAAAAGCAGAAAAAGACAGACCAGCTGCTGCTGACGAGCCCGGTCTCCCTGCCGAGGATTGTTCTCGGCAAATACCTGGCGGCGGTGACGGTGCTGCTTCTTGCAACGGGACTGACGCTGTTTTATGTGGGGATCGTAGCGGCCTACGGACAGGTTTATCCCGCTGAACTGGCAGTGAACTATCTTGGTTTTGTACTGCAGGGATGCGCATTTGTCGCCCTGGACCTGTTCCTGAGCGGGTGCGCGGAGACGCCGGTAACGGCGGCTGTGCTGGCGTTCGGAGCCAACTTCCTGCTGTGGATTCTGGACCTGCTGGAAAATGCCATACATGCGGAGTGGATCTCCTCAGCGCTTCGTTTCTGCTCACTGTATACAAGAAACGAACCGTTCCTGATGGGACAGTTTTCTTTTGCCGGGCTCCTGTTTGACCTCTCGGTGATTGCGCTGTTCCTGTGCCTGACGGTTTTCCGGATGGAAAGGAAACGGACCGGAGGACTGCTGCGGCTCCGCCTGCGCAGGAAGCCGGGGGAAGGCAGGATAAAAAGAGATCCTGCCGGCTGGCCGGCCATCCTGATGATCCTGCTGGCTGCAAGCATAGCCGCCCTGAACATCGGGGCAGAGAGACTGGAAAAGCGGTACGGCTGGCGCCGTGATTTTTCATTCAACAGTATTTCCACGCACAGTGAGGTGACCCGGGACACACTGGAACACCTGGAGCACCCGGTGCATCTGTATGCGCTCTTCCGCAGGGGAGACGAGGACGCGCTCCTGACTGAGGTGCTCGACCGGTATGACGCAGCCAGCGAACTGGTTACCTGGGAACAGCTGGATCCGTCCCTGAACCCGTCGCTGATTAGCCGGTTCACCACGGAAACGAATACTCCGGGCGAAAACTCGCTGATCGTCTACTGTGAGGAAACAGGGCATTGGAGGATACTCGGCCCGGAAGATTACGTCGGCGTCACAATGGACACGGAAACCGGGGAATACAATTACAGCGGCTGGACTTACGAGCGCAGTATTACCAATGCCATCTCCTGGGTCTCCCGGGAAAATGTGCCGAAGGTCGTAATCGTCCAGGGCCACGGGGAGCTGGACGGGGATACAGTGCAGCATTTTGACGGGCTGCTGACAGCAAACCGGTTTGAAGTGGCCTATGCAGACCTGTCAGATCCCGCAAACGCGCCGGATCCGCAGGACCTGCTGGTCTTCTTTGGCCTGCAGAAAGACCTGAACGAGGAAGAAATGGAAAAGGTGAGGGAATTTGCGGCCCAGGGAGGCAGCTTCCTCTTTGCCTGCGATTATTCGGACCCGCTGGATAAAATGCCAGGCTACACAGCCCTGCTGCGCACCTATGGTTTCCTGCCCCTGGACGGCATCGTACTGGCAGACCGGGCGGCATCTGAAACATACTACAACGGAAACCGGATGTTCCTGCTTCCGGAAATGTGTTCCACGGATATCACACTGGATATGATCGCATCCGGCGCGGACAGCCTGCTCCTGCCGGGGTGCCGGGGATTTGAGGAACCGGATGAAACAGACCGGAACCTGATTACGGCAACGCTCCTGCGGAGCGGTGAAACATCCTACCTGAAAGATATCAGCAGTACCACGCTGGATAAAAGCGAGGGAGACCCGGAAGGCCCCTTCGCGCTTGCACTACAGTCCCGGCGGATCACGGAAGCCGGGTATATCTCGCGGGCAGTCGCCATCGGATGTTCAGGGGCACTGGTGAACGAACAGGTTTACGCCATGACGGATATCCAGCAGTTTATTATCCGTACGGCAGAGTTCCTGCTGGACCTGGAAGCCACGGATCTCGATATCCTGGCGAAAGAGGCCGTGCGGCCGGCGCTCGGGACCGGAAGCATCGGACTGGGGTCTGTCCTGCTGGCAGCTCTGCCCGCAGCCGTTCTGCTGACGGCACTGCTTGTACTGCTGCGCAGACGCAGCAAGTAAATCTCGATTTCGGGGAAAGATATGCAAAAAGTTGAACGCAGACGGCACCGGGAGATCAGACACCGCCGCTGGATCTGGCTTGCGGCAGCTGCTGTGCTGCTGGCCGGAAGCGTAACGGCTGCCGTGATTCTATCTCGGGAGCCTGAACAGATCACAGCAGAGGAACAGCACTGGGGGATGCTGATCGACCGGCAGCCTGAGGAACTTGTTTCCGTGACCGTGAAACGGCGGGGGGATCAGCCCTGGACGCTGGTCCGGGCGGAGGATGGCTCCCTGGTGCCGGAAAACGACAGCACATGGGCTGTATCAGAGCAGCAGAGCGAGCTCCTGCTTGATAACATAACGACGCTGCGTTACGAAGAGATCCTTTCGGAGGACGCAGCGGCGTACAGGGAGACTCCGGAACTGTTCGGCCTTGCCGAACCGCGGGTTTCGGTCACAGCCCGCTATACGGACGGAACGGAGATCACCCTGAACATCGGCAACGATACCGGCCTGGAGGAAGGCTGGCATTATATGACTGTGGAGGGGGAGGAACGGCTGTATGCCATCTCTTCCGCCATTGCCAATGACCTGGATACGGAGTACGAGGTGCTTCGTCCTGTTCCCAGACCGGAAATCTATTCAGCACTCCTGGACCGGATCACGGTGACAGACGGGAAGGAAACGCTGATCGAATGGAAGCTGCGGGGGCAGATCACAGACCGGGATGCCGGGGACAACTGGGAAATCACCAGCCCTTTCAGCTACCCGGCAGATGAGGAAGCAATCCAGAGCCTGAAGAAAAGTGCGGAGAACCTGCGTCTGGGCGTATTTACGGCGCCTGTGACAGAGGAGAACCTGAGGGAATACGGACTGGATTCCCCGCGGAAGATCCTGACGTTCCACATGGCGGCCGGAAATACCGGTACAGTATCTGAGACCGGTGTTTATGACGTAGTCGAACACGACGAGAACACGGTGACCCTGCAGATCGGGAACAGCGCGGACGATATGACCACCTATGTGCGGTTCCGCGATGAGGTCTTCACGGTAAACAGCTTCACACTGACTGCATTCACAGACGCGGATCCGATGGACAGCGTCGCACGGTACCCAGTACTGACTCCGCTGAACTCCCTGGACAGCCTGACGGTGGAGGAAAACGGTGAAACGCTGCAGTATGTGCTGCAGGAGAAAGCGGAAAGCGGTACGGAGGAAGAGGGGGAGGAACCGGCCAGGGAATGCCTGCTGAACGGCCAGGAAATCCCGTACGTGACCTTTGAAGCGGCTTACGACCGCCTGCTGACGGTTACCTTCAGCGGTGTGCTGCCGAAGGGAGCAGAGTGGAAAGAACCGTATAAAAAATATACGTTCCGCACGCTGAGCGGCGGAACGCATACAGTGGAACTCTGCGACTGGGACGGCATACACGACGCCGTGACAGTCGACGGATATACATTATTCTACCTGATCAGGGGCGGTATGACGGGACTTCCTGCCAGCTCGGGGGAGACTGAATCCCGATGATATTCCTGCCGGTATACTTCACGGTATACACCGTTCCGGGCTCCAGATCCGGGACAGGAAGCTCCCGGTCCCAGTACAGGAGCATTTCCCGGGAACCGTGCTTATCCGGATCACCGAGGAAGATCATGCTGCTGCAGGCAACGCCGTCCACCACGGAACGATCCGGTTCCGTCCGGACATATTCCATGGCTTTTTCGTGATTCCGTCCGTTCAGCGCGGAACGGACCAGACGGCGGTAGTGCACCAGCGGGGCACAGAACAGATCCGCAAAGAAGATGGCGAAACAGCCCGCCAGACAGGCGGAAGCGATCGCCAGTCCCTGGATCCGGGCGATCATGGCCCAGACAAAGATCCCCAGCAGAACTGCCAGCACCGCGAAGAGCAGGACCAGACGGCGTTTCAGCTGCCGGTCTACGGTATGATAGGACTGATCGGAATAGAGGTTCTGCATATTTCCGCTCCTTTGAAAAAACGCCTTCCTGTGCAAGGGAAGGCGTTTTGATTGCTTGATGTGCAGGGAAACAGAATCAGATCAGCTCGAGGATGACCATTTCGGCGGCGTCGCCGCGGCGCGGTCCGAGCTTGTAGATGCGGGTATAACCGCCGGAGCAGTTCTTCTCGGCATTGCGGGCCTTGTACTTCGGTCCGATTTCCCGGAACAGCTTCTCCACAACGGGATGCTTGTTGTCCTTGGTGCGTTCCTTGTAGTCAGCCTTGTTCTCGTCAGCCTTCTTTTCTTCCTTCAGGTCGTACAGATAGGCCATCATGAGACGGCGGGCATGCAGCTTGGAAGGAGCGTCGTTCACGACGTCCAGGGTAACAAGCTGTCCCTTGTCGTTATGGGTTTCCTTGGTGGTGGAAACCGTGTTGTCGCATTCGCGCACAGCCAGCGTGATCATCTTGTCGGCGATCCGGCGTACTTCCTTAGCCTTGGAGATGGTCGTCTCAATGCGGCCATACCAGATCAGATTGGTCACCTGATTGCGAAGCAGCGCTTTGCGCTGATCAGCCGTGCGACCCAGCTTGCGTTGGTTAGCCATGGGAATTTCCTCCTCTTAGTCTTCGTTGGGTCGCAGGCCGAGTCCGAGTCCGCTGAGCTTCTGCTCAACTTCTTCCAGGCTCTTGCGGCCGAGGTTGCGAACCTTCATCATGTCTTCCTGATTCTTCTGTACCAGCTCAGCAACGCTGTTGATGCCGGCACGCTTCAGGCAATTGTAGGCGCGGACGGAGAGGTCCAGTTCCTCGATAGTCATCTCCAGAACCTTATCCTTCTTGTCGTCCTCAGGCTGGACCATGTTCACGGGCATGACCTGGTCGGTCAGGCTGATGAACAGATTCAGATGCTCGTTCAGGATCTTGGCGGCGCTGGAAATCGCCTCTTCAGGCTTCAGCGTTCCGTTGGTCCAGATCTCGAGGGTCAGCTTGTCATAGTCGGTGATCTGTCCTACACGGGTGTCCTCCACCTGGTAGTTGACCTTCTTCACGGGGGTGAAGATGGAGTCAATCGGGATCACGCCGATCGGCATGCTGGCGGTTTTGTTCTTGTCGGCGCTGACATAACCGCGGCCCCGTTCGATGGTCAGCTGCATCTGCAGATGTCCGTCCTCATTCAGGGTTGCGATATGCAGGTCCGGATTTACGATTTCCACTTCGTCATCCGTCTTGATATCTCCGGCCTTCAGTTCGAAGGGGCCCTTCACATCGATATTGAGCTGCTTGGGGCCTTCCGCGAACATTTTGCAGGCGATGGATTTCAGGTTCAGGATGATCTCCGTAACATCTTCCTTGACTCCCGGGATCGTGGTGAACTCATGCTGCACACCGTCGATGTGCACGGAGGAGACTGCCACACCGGGGAGGGAGGAAAGAAGTACGCGGCGCATGGAGTTGCCCAGAGTGTGGCCGAAACCGCGTTCCAGCGGCTCCACAACAAACCGGCCGTAAGAACCGTTCTGACCAACTTCGACGCATTCGATGCGGGCTTTTTCGATTTCGACGATCATTTCGTTTTGCCCTCCTCAATTGGGTCGTCCATTCATCATTAACGGGAGTAGTATTCGACGATCATGTTCTCCTGTACCTGCAGGTCGATATCCTCACGGGTGGGAAGAGCAGCAACCGTACCGGCCAGGTTCTGGGCGTCAAAGCTCAGCCACTTGGGGGTGATGGCGCCGGTGCCTTCCCGCAGGGACTTGAACATATCCATTTCCTCACTGCGCTTGCGGAGGGTGATCTTGTCGCCCACCTTGACCTGGTAGGAAGGAATGTCCACTTTGATGTCGTTGACCCGGATGTGACCGTGATTCACGATCTGGCGGGCCATGCGGCGGGTCTTGGCCAGGCCGAGACGGAACACCACGTTATCCAGACGCAGCTCCAGCAGGCGGAGCAGGTTGTCGCCGGTGATGCCCTTCATGTTGGCGGCCTTCAGATAGTATTTATGGAACTGCTTTTCCAGGACGCCGTACACGAACTTCACCTTCTGCTTTTCCTGCAGCTGTGCGCCGTATTCGGAGACCTTGCGGCGGCGGTTTCCGCCGGGATTGCGGTTGGACTTTTTATTGCCATAGCCCATGACGGCCGGGGAAATATCGAAGCTCCGGCACTTCTTGGCGATCGGCTGTTTATTTACTGCCATTTCTGTTGTCCTCCTTCATTACACGCGACGGCGCTTGGGCGGACGGCAACCGTTATGGGGGATGGGCGTCACGTCCTTGATCATGTTCACATCCAGACCGGCGGCCTGAAGGGAACGGATAGCAGCCTCACGGCCGGATCCGGGGCCTTTGACATAAACTTCCACCGTGCGCAGGCCGTATTCCATAGCGGCCTTGGCAGCGGTTTCAGCGGCCATCTGCGCGGCAAAAGGAGTGGATTTCTTGCTGCCGCGGAAGCCCAGACCACCAGCGCTGGCCCAGGAAAGAGCATTGCCCTGGGTGTCGGTGATGGTCACGATGGTATTGTTGAAAGAAGAACGGATATGCGCTGCGCCACGTTCAACGACTTTGCGCTCACGGCGTTTACGCGTAGCCTTCTTCAGCTTTTGCTTAGGTGCCATTGATTTTCTCCCTCCGTAACCCGCGTTGAAGCGGGGATCAATTCAGTAGAAGCATTCAGTGAAGCTTACTTAGTGGCTTTCTTCTTACCGGCAATGGTCTTCTTGGGGCCCTTGCGGGTACGGGCATTCTGCTTGGTATTCTGCCCGCGCACGGGAAGACCGTGACGGTGACGAACGCCGCGATAGCAGCCGATCTCGATGAGGCGCTTGATATTGAGAGACACTTCACGGCGAAGATCACCTTCAACCTTCAGATGATGCTCAATATATTCACGCAGCTTGCTGATTTCGGTTTCGGAGAGATCCTTCACCCGGGTGTCGGGATTGACGCCGACTTCCGCGAGCATCTTCTGCGACGTGGTCAGGCCGATGCCGTAAATATAGGTCAGGCCGATCTCAACGCGCTTTTCTCTGGGCAGGTCAACACCTGCAATGCGTGCCATGTTACGTATTACACCTCCGTATGTTGTTTGACCGTATGGTCAACCGGGAAAAGTTTTGCTCCGCTACGGCGAGGCAACCCAACCACGCACCGCGGAACTCGACTCTGCGTCGGCACCTGGTGAAAGCAGGCGCACAACAACACTGACGGACTGCTATGGAAGGTGCAGTCTGCCAGCGCCTAAAGAGACGGGGTTTGATTTCCCGCCGGAACACCCGTTTTTCAACGGATGCAGCCGCCCGACGGCAAACCAGGGCTAACTGCTACATTCTATCACAGCGATTTTTAAATGGCAATGTTTTTTTACAAGATAATCTTAAATTTTTATAAACTTTGTTACAAAATCGTTAAGATGTGCTTTTTCGTTGATGACACGGCCGTCCATGACGGCTTCCAGCAGCTGCTGCAGGGCTTCACCCAGCGCCGGTCCCTTCAGTCCGAGGGCTTTCAGGTCGTTTCCGTTTACGGCCAGGTCTTTCAGGGTGAAGCAGGGGTTTTCCGCCAGCAGCGCATCCAGGGCGTTCATCCGCTCCGCCATACGCGCGTCCTCCCGTTCCCGGGAGGAATGGCCGGTGGCGATGCGGTCCGCCCGGTGGATCATGAACAGTGCCCGGAGATCCTTTTCCCCAAACCTGTTCAGCCGCCGGAGCAGAAAGGAGCGGTCCAGATTCACTTCGCCGGTATCCGTCCGGAGAGGGATGTCATGAAAGCGGACAAGACGGATTACCCGGTCCGTGGTCTGACGGTCGCAGCGCAGGTCGCCGGCAACGCGTTCCGCGATCCCGGCAGACGCCGCCTGGTGGCCCCGGTAATGCGCCTCGCCCTGCGCATCGACCGTGCGGACAGCAGGCTTTCCGGTGTCGTGCAGAAGCATGGTCAGGCGGAGATCCGGCTCAGCAGGGATGTTCTCAACCCCCTGAACGGTGTGCTCCCAAAGGTCATAATGATGATGGTGGTTCTGCTGATCATAGCCGACCATGGGGGCAATCTCCGGAATGATGACGGAAAGCACATCCGGATAATCCCGCAGGATGCGGCCGGCACCGGGGCCGCACAGCAGCTTCAGCAGTTCCTCCCGGATCCGTTCACCTGCCACATTTTTCATGGACGGGGCGAGAAGCCGCAGCGCTTTATCCGTTTCGGGATCAACGGAGAAATCATAGACAGAAGCGAAACGCAGGGCCCGGAGGATCCGGAGGGCGTCCTCACGGAAGCGTTCCCCGGGGATACCGACACACCGGATGACCCGGCGGGCGAGATCTTCCTGCCCGCCAAAGAGATCCACCAGGCCGGCGGCGGGAGAATAGGCCATCGCGTTGACAGTAAAATCCCGGCGGGACAGATCCCCGGCTACATCGCGCACAAAGGTGACAGAATCCGGATGGCGGTGATCGGTGTAGCTTCCGTCAGTGCGGAAAGTGGTGATCTCATATGGAATGTGACCGATTACGACGGTGAGGGTGCCGTGCTTCAGGCCGGTTTCCACCACGTGCTCACCGCGGAAGACTTCCTGCATCTCCTCCGGACGGGCGGAGGTGCAGAGATCCCAGTCATGGGGCTGTATGGACAGAAGGGTATCACGAATACAGCCGCCTACGGCATAGGCGGAAAAACCAGCCTGCTCCAGCCGGGAGATAAGGTCCGATACCGTGCGCGGCAGTTCCATACGTGACAACCCTTCCAATGCTTTTCAGTATAATTATAATGAAGAAACGGAGGTTTCGTCAATTGCGGGAAACAGTTGAACTGAATGCGAAAAGATGATATTTTTATGGCATCAGCGAGGAGGCGGATGCAGATGGCAGAACAGGAATACAGAACGGAGCATGACTCCCTGGGCGAGGTACTCGTACCGGCGGACCGGTACTGGGGTGCCCAGACAGAGCGAAGCCGGAACAATTTTCCGATCGGCAGGGGGAAGGAACCTATGCCGGAGGAAATCATCCATGCTTTCGCCATGCTGAAGGCAGCGGCAGCCCGGGCAAACCGGCAGCTGCGGCCGGACCGGATGACTGAAGAGAAATGCGCCGCGATCTGCGCGGCGGCGGAAGAAGTCCGCTCCGGCGCCCTGAAGGAGCACTTTCCCCTGGTGGTATGGCAGACCGGAAGCGGCACGCAGAGCAACATGAATGTGAACGAGGTGCTCGCTAACCGGGGCAATGAGATCGCAGGGAAGAAGCTGCTCCATCCCAACGATGACGTAAATATGAGCCAGTCCTCCAACGACACGTTTCCCACGGCACTGCATATTGCCGCGGCCGTGTCCATCGAGGAACGGGTGCTTCCCGCACTGGAGGAACTGACGGAAACACTGCGCAGGCTGGAAACGGAAAATGCTGATGTCCTGAAATGCGGACGGACCCACCTGCAGGACGCAACCCCGATCCGGTTCTCCCAGGAGATCTCCGGATGGCGGGCAAGCCTGGAAAGGGACGCAGAACTGCTTCGCACGGCGGGAGAACCGCTCCATGAACTCGCCCTGGGCGGAACGGCCGTCGGAACCGGACTGAACGCGCCTGAAAGATTCGACCGGCTGAGCGCCGGAATCCTGGCTGAGGCATCAGGGATCCCTTTCCGGACAGCGGAGAACAAATTCCATGCCCTGACGTCCCTGGATGAAATGGTAGCTGCCCATGGAGCGCTGAAGGCGCTGGCCTGCGACCTGATGAAGATTGCCAACGATATCCGCTGGCTGGCCGGCGGACCGCGGCTGGGCCTGGGGGAAATCACCATTCCGGCCAATGAACCCGGATCCTCCATTATGCCGGGGAAGGTCAACCCCACCCAATGCGAACAGGTGACCATGGTGGCAGTCCAGGTGATGGGCAACGATACAGCCGTCAGCATGGCAGCAAGCCAGGGCAACTTCGAGTTGAACGTTTTCCTGCCGGTCTGCGCGTACAATTTCCTGCAGAGTGCCCGGCTGCTGGCGGAAAGTATGGCATCCTTCAATGAACGGTGCGTCCGGGGGATCCGGGCCAACCGGGACAAAATGGCGGAGAATGTGAAGAACTCCCTGATGCTGGTTACGGCTCTGAATCCTGTGATCGGATATGAAAAGGCTGCGAAGACGGCGCAGAAAGCATTCCGGGACGGCATCTCCCTGAAGGAAGCTTGCGCTGCGCTCGGCTTCCTTACTGCGGAGGAGTTCGACGACTGTTTCCACCCTGAAAAGATGTGCTGACGGAGAGAGAGCATGACAGAACGGCTGTATTATGAGGACGCATATCTGTGGGAATTTGACGGAACGGTGACCCGGGTACGGGAAGGAAAGAAACAGGGCACCTGGGAAGCCGCACTTGACCGGAGCGCCTTCTATCCCACATCCGGAGGCCAGCCTTTCGATGCGGGTAGACTTGTATTCGCGGAAGGAGAGGCTTCCGTGACCGACGTGGAAGCCGACCGGGAAGGCGAGGTATGGCATACCCTGGACCGGCCGGTTGCGGAAGGAACTGCCATCCATGGCATTATTGACGGGAAGCGGCGGACGGACCACATGGAACAGCACGGCGGCGAGCATATGCTGGCCGGTGCCATCTGGGAAAAACTGCAGGGGACGACCATCGGGCTTCACCTGGGGCAGGAGGATTCCACGATCGACGTCACGCTCCCGGACGAGCGGACTCACCTGACCGAGGAAGAGATCCGGATGCTGGAGGATACGGTGAACGAGCGCATCCGCCTGGACGCGCCGATCCGCTGCTGGTTCCCGTCCGCGGAAGAACTGGAAAGCCTCCCGCTTCGGAAGGCCCCTACGGTGCAGGAACATGTGCGGATTGTGGCCATGGGTGAATTTGAGATGGTAGCCTGCGGCGGAACGCATCCGTCTTCCACCGGGAGGATCGGGATGGTGAAGATCCTGTCTGTGATCCCGGCAAAGGGAAAAGCAAGGATCTCCTTTGTGTGCGGCGGCCGGGCAGCAGCAGTATTCCAGAGATACATGCGCTGCGCCGACAAGGCCGGTGCGGCGCTGAGCTGCCCGGTGGAAAAGCTGAGCCGCTCTGCCAGCGAACTGAAGAGCCGGCTGGCGGAAGCGGAACGGAAAGCCAACCGCTTTGAGACCAGGGAACTGCTCGGGATGTTCCGGGAGGCAGAAAGCAATGAAGACCTGAAAGGGATCACGCTGGCTGCGGTGGTTACAGGGGAAAAGGATGCCAGGGCAGTCTCGGCCGCTGTATCGGAATACATTGCTGAAAAGGGCCGGCTGCTCCTGCTGGCGGCCGGAGAGCGCCTGACATTCGCAAGATCCACGGATGTGAAGGTGGATATGTCTGAACTGATCCGCCGGGTCGGACGCGGCGGAGGACGGCCGGATCTGGCCGGAGGCGCCGGGATTCCGGAATGCGTCGGCGTGGCACGAAAGATCCTGATGACGGAGATGAAATAAAACCCGGAGAGGTGGCAGACAATGGACAATACGGAACTGATCCGGATTCGCTGGCATATAGACCGTTCCGGTGAAACCCCGGTTTTTATGCTGGTTTGCGATGATGATGAGCATAAAGACCTGCAGGTGAGCGTTTCTTCAGCGGAAATGACGGAACGCGTTGCCAAGGCCAAGCTGATGCAGGCCATGTACGAACTGGGAAAAGAAAAAGGAATTGCCCCGCAGTACCTGCGTTTCAAGATCAACGGGATTGAGGAATGAAAAAAGCTGTCTCCGCATGGGAGACAGCTTTTGCTTTCAAATCGGGATTACTTTACGATCATCAGCAGGATGGACAGCGCCACAAACACGCCGGCGGCGATCTTGGTGCCGAGGGCAAGCTTGGCTTCAAAGGTCTTGGCCTTGGTCCGGCTGAAATAGCTTTCGCTGTGGCCGGAGAGAGCGCCGATACCGTTTTCATCAGAAGACTGGAGCAGAACGGTGACAATCAAAAACAGTGCGGTGATGACCAGCACAATGGAAATCGCAGTTACCATAGAAACCAAACCTCCTTACAAATCAGCCAAACGATCATATCACAGTGAAAGTCAAAAAGCAAGGACTTTTTCCAATCTCTTTGCGATCACAGATCCCGGTTCTGCTTCCGGGCGGCCAGGGCGGCCATGCAGCATTCCTTGCTGCGTTCGATATGATGCTTCATCAGCGATTCGAAGGCGGGAAGATCTTTCTGTTCGACCAGATCCACCAGACGGTGATGCTCTTCATGGGCGGCGCTGCGGCGGTTTTCCTGCTTGATTGCCATGGCGGAGAAACGGCGGATATACTCATCCTGTCCTTCGATGACGCGGAGGATCCGGTTCTTGCCGGAGATCGAAGTCAGCGCGGTATGGAAGTCACGGGCAAGGGGAGAGAGAGACTCCACATCGTCCTTTTCCGCCAGCTTGTCCATCTCGGCCAGCTTCTCCCGCAGGGAGGCGATATCCTCAGCCGTGGCGTTTTCAATAATATAAGGAAGGGTCAGCATTTCCAGCGAATTTCGGATCGTGTAAATCTGATCCACATCCTCTGTGGTGAAGGCGTGGACGATGACACCGCGGCGCATGACATATTCCACCAGTCCGTCGCGTTCCAGCTTGCGGAGAGCCTCACGAAGCGGGGTCCTGGAAATATGCAGACGATCGGCATATTCGGTTTCGACAATCCGTTCTCCGGCAGGGATCTCTCCGGTGATGATGGCTTTTTTCAGAACATCGTACGCAATCTCGCGGATCGGGCGGCTTTCCATCATCGGCTGGAAAGTGAATGACATAGAGTATACCTCCTCTGTTGCGCAGTTTTTTTTCTGCACTTTGGATATTTAATACAACAAAAATACACGGTTGTCAAGATGCTGAATACAGTTCTACAACCAATTCGGGACAGAAAAGTTCTTTTCAAAAGGGAGAAATGCGAGTATCCTTTTTCCTGAAAGTATGAAATCAACGGACAGGGAGATAAACCATGCAGGATCTTTTATCTGTAGGGGAAATGCGGATGAGCGACGCCATCGCCATCTCGTCCTTTGTGCCAGGCATGGAACTGATGCGCCGGGCAGGCGAGGGGATTTTCCGGGCGGCGGACTGGAAGCCGCCGGTCAGCGTCGTCTGCGGAACGGGCAACAACGCGGGTGACGGATATGTGACAGCCATGATGCTGCAGGATGCCGGCATCCCCTGTGAGATCCTGCTGCAGGAAAGGAAATTCACCCCGGACGGAAAGTTCTGGTTCGGCTGCTGTGAGGCCAGAAAGATCCCGGTCCGTATGTGGGAAGAAGCAGAAACACTGACAGGCGCCGGTACCGTTGTCGACTGTATCTTCGGAACAGGATTTCACGGAAAGGCGGAAGGGGAAGCAGCCCGGATGATCCGGCTGATTAACGAAAGCGGCGCCTATGTAGTCAGCGCTGATATCAACAGCGGGCTGAACGGTGACAGCGGCATGGCAGAGGAAGCTGTCCGGAGCGACCTGACGGTCTGCATCGGGAGCTGGCAGCCGGGACATTTCCTGAACATGGCAGGGGATCTGATCGGAGACAAGGTATGCGTGGATATCGGGATCCCGCCCAAAGGCCGGGGCATGAAGCTGCTGGAAGCAGGGGATGTCGCGGAACTGTTCCCTCCGAGAAAGCACTTCAGCCATAAAGGAGACTACGGAACCGCAGCCCTGATCGGCGGATCGCTCCGCTATTCAGGCGCGATCCGGCTGGCTGCACTGGCCAGCGCCGGTATGAGGGCCGGCGCCGGGATCGTCCGCCTGTGCGCCCCGCGCAGCCTGTGTGAAAAGATGATCCCGGAAGTGCTGGAAGCCACGATGTTCCCCCTGGACGAACTGGACGGGCAGATTGTGTTCCGGGAAGAGACGTTCCGGGAAGCGCTCCGGGGAACCCGTACAGCTGCTTTCGGGATGGGAACCGGCAATACCGGGGAGACTGCAAAAACCGTTGCATTCCTGCTGAAAGAGTATGAGGGAACCCTGATCCTGGACGCGGACGGACTGAACGCGCTGGCCGGAATGAACTGCGAAGGGCTGGCAGACGCGAAGGGAAGCGTGATCCTGACGCCCCATCCCGGTGAATTTTCCAGACTGAGCGGAAAGACCATGGAAAAAATACAGAACAATCCGATTCCGCTGGCAGAGGAATTCGCACGGAAACATCATGTAACACTTCTGCTGAAGGGGCCCGCCACGATCGTGACGGACGGCTCGCAGACGATCCTGACGGACCGCGGCGCACCGGGGATGGCGACTGCCGGAAGCGGGGATGTGCTCAGCGGCGTGCTGGCAGCAGTCGCGTCCGTTCATCCGGATATTCCTGTGAGAGCGGCCGCGGCAGCGGCGTGGATCAACGGGTGCGCCGGAGAGATCGCACAGAAGCGGACAGGAGACGTCAGCATGACTGCGGGCGATACCGCTGCGGCGATCCCGGATGTTTTCCATGAAAAAAACCTGCGCGGCTGAGCGCGCAGGCATGAAGAAACAGAGATCAGAAACCAAGGCTGTCGTTGACCAGGATTACATGGATCCGGTCCGTGTGACGCGAATACCGGGTGATGAGAAACTGGCAGCAGATCGTGTCCGGGGACTTGCAGTCCATGCAGGTCCCTGTTTTTGTGCAGGGAGTGGAAAGACCAAAGCGCTGCGCATTGACCGGAGCGGCGATGTTACGGGCCCGTTTCATGGCGCCGTCAAGGTCCGCACCGCATACTTTGTTCATACCGACGATGAAGATCACCTTACGGGGCCCCTGGGCAATGGCTGAGACCCGGTTGGCATTGCCGTCGATATTGACCAGGATGCCGTCGGAGGTCATGGCATTGACGCCGGAGAGGAACACATCCGCGTCGTAGGCGGCCAGCATGGCAGCACGCTTGTCTTCGTATGCATCCCGGTCAATAAACCGGTAATTCCCGCTTTTCAGGGCATCGACCAGGCCGATCTCGTGAGCACTCATGGCACCGCCCATGGTCACGGAACTGCCTTCGGGGATCAGCCCGAGCGCTACGCCGAGGGCTTCCTCCCGGGAAGAGGCATACCAACCGGTCATGTTCCGGGTTTTCAAGCCTTTGATTACTGTCTCCGCAAGGAGTGCATTGCGCTTTGAAATAATTTCGTTCATTCTCCGTCCTCCAGCCTTTCTTCAATCTCGTCCATCAGATCTTCGATCTCTTCAAGATCATCCAGCCAGGCGTCATATTCCTCGCATTCCTCGTCGTCCGGTTCCTGTGCTTCGACTTCACGGTACAGGTCTTCCAGACGGGAAGAAAGGGCACGAAGTTCTTCAGGATCCAGCGAGGACAGATCCGGCAGGTTGTTCAGGTCAAATTCCATGGAAACTTCACCTCATACATTCAGAGTTTCTGGATAATAAAGCATTCCGGGGCGCCGGGCCCGGCGTTCAGGAACGTCTGCCGGAGAGCATTGTATGTCCGGTTGGAAAGTCCGGAAAGCAGACCGGCAAGCATCTCCAGCTCACGGTTTCCCTCCTCATGGCCGGGATAGGCGCAGACGGTCACGATGCCGCCGGGCTTCAGGAGCTCCAGCGCGCTGAGTACCGCTTTTTTCGTGGAATCGCAGCGCGTCGTAACCGAGTGGTCGCCGCCGGGCAGCCATCCCAGATTGAAGACTGCTGCCGCCAGGCCGGAAGGAACCGCTCCGGTCATTTCGGCATGGCTGCGGCACTGCAGCGTAACGCGGCCGGACATGCCATGCTCCTCCAGCAGCTGCCGGGTGGATTCCAAGGCGCTTTCCTGGATATCAAAGGCATAGACGCGGCCTTCCGCTCCCACCTGTTCCGCCAGAAAGAGGGTATCGTGTCCGTTTCCCATCGTCGCGTCAACAACTGTGTCGCCCGGCTGTACAGCCCGAAGCAACGCATCCCGCGCCAGGTAGCGGGCTGACTTCAGTTCATAGGACATGCTTTCCTCCGCCTGTTCCAATAAAGAATCTTTCCAGAGTATACCAGACAGGCCGGTCCGGTGCAATCCGTTTCCCCGGCAGGGAATGAAATCTCCGCTTCCTGTTTGTTTAAATCTGTGTATTGACTTAAAGCTCACTTTATGGTTTACCATGGAACCAGAGAAAGTATTCATTCCATAACGGGTGCAGGATGAAAGGAGAAGAGTATGTTCGGGTTCAATTACTATACGCCGACCAAGGTGGTATTTGGTAAAGAGACAGAGCTGAAGACAGCTGAACTGATCCGCGAGTTCGGCGGAAAAAAGGTGCTGATTCACTACGGCGGCGGAAGTGTGATCCGCTCCGGCCTCCTGAAACGCGTCACGGACACACTGGATACGGCCGGTATTCCCTATGTCATGCTGGGAGGCGCGGTACCGAATCCGCACCTCAGCCTGGTTTACGAAGGAATCGAGCTGTGCAAAAAGGAGAACGTGGATTTCCTGCTGGCGGTCGGCGGCGGAAGCGCCATCGATTCCGCAAAAGCGATCGGATACGGTGTAACCAACGAAGGGGATGTATGGGATTTTTATGATTACAAGCGGCAGGCAACCGCCTGCCTCCCGCTCGGTGTGATCCTGACCATTGCCGCCACAGGAAGCGAGATGAGCGATTCCTCGGTGATCACCAAAGAGGAAGGTCTTGTGAAACGCGGTTACAGCAGCGATTACTGCAGACCGAGATTTGCAATCATGAATCCGGAACTGACGATGACGCTGCCGGATTACCAGACTGCCTGCGGCTGCACCGATATCATGATGCACACGATGGAACGCTATTTCACCAACGGCGGAAATATGGAGATTACCGACGCCCTGGCGGAAGGACTGCTCCGGACGGTGATGAAGAACGCGGAGATCCTTGCGAAGGACCCGAAGAATTACGATGCGCGCGCGGAAGTCATGTGGGCGGGAAGCCTGGCACATAACGGACTGACCGGATGCGGAAACGACGGCGGTGACTGGATGACGCATAAGCTGGAGCATGAACTGGGCGGACTGTATGATGTGGCGCACGGCGCAGGCCTGGCAGCAATCTGGGGAAGCTGGGCCCGGTATGTCTGCGGGAACTGCCTGCCGAGGTTTGTGCGCTTTGCCGTAAATGTCATGGGTGTGGAGCCTGCCGGGACAGATGAAGAGACGGCCCTGAAGGGGATCGAGGCGATGGAGGACTTCTACCGCAGGATCCATATGCCGACCAATCTGCGGGAGCTCGGGGTCAACGCCACCGATGAGGATCTTGTGACCATGGCACATAAGTGCGCAGTCGGTGTGGGCGGTTCAATGGGATCGGCAAAACTGCTGTATGAAGAGGATATGCTTGCAATCTACCGGGCAAGCAGGTGATCCCCGGACAAAGATGTTCCACAACACAGCATTCAAAGGAAAAGCGCTTTCTCCGGACCGGAGAAGGCGTTTTTTTTCGTGGAAAGGTTACTTTGCAAGTTAAATTCCGGTTTTTGAGCAGTAAATTCCGGAAGCTGCAAAAGGCATAAAAATCAAGGGAATGGAGGAGATCGAGTAGAGGAAAAGATGGGGAATCAGGTGGCAAAAAGGGA